>Ga0207428_10000182_pt1 | contig 88012 bp, 90 predicted proteins | sample RhiMethybrSRZTD1_FD_187600 | JGI IMG/M metagenome (GOLD analysis project Ga0207428, IMG submission 187600) | Populus rhizosphere microbial communities from Tennessee, USA - Rhizosphere MetaG P. TD hybrid SRZTD1 (SPAdes) (version 3) | ecosystem: Host-associated > Plants > Roots > Rhizosphere >... | reverse complement strand
AGCCCTCCCGGGAGGCCGTACGCGGAAGCGGAAGGTCAGCCGGGGAGGTGGACGAAAGCGCACCCGGCTCGGCGAAACCTTGGTCCCGTTTAGTCAGAGCACAGGCGTCGAGACGCAATATTGTGCTACTTGTAAAGAAAAGTTCGCAAACTGCGGTTTTTGTGATCGGTTCCGACTTGACGGCGCATGAACCGCGCCGTAGTGTCCCGTTTGCACCGAGGACGGAGCGCCTGAGGTTGATGGCCCTCCGACAGGCAGTCGCTTCGGCGGCGGTCAGTTGGGAGGTCGGACGAGGGAGCCACCGCCTCGGTGTGCTCTTGCGTGGACCGAATTTCTCGAGCGAATCCCAAGAGAAACACGATTGTCGCACTTTGCGACACATTCTCGCGAACGGGTGCTTGACGCCGGCCAAATCGGGCAGTAGCTTTCAGAGTGCACCGAGCACGGAGCGCCCGAGGTTGAAGGCTCTCCCGCTCGGCAGTCGCTTCGGCGAAGGTCGATCGGGTGAGCTGGACGGAGGCGAGACCGACTCGGTGCGCTTTCTTTGGTCCCGCAAGCCCTGAAGCCGGCCGCTTCGCGGCCGGGCGGCCCGCTCGCCTCATGGGCTCGTGTCCCGTCGGGGCGGGCGAGTTACCCTTGGCGAGCTCTTAGCTTCCGTCTGGGTAACCGCCCCGGTGGAGGACCATCGGGTAACGCGGCAGAGCCGACACGGGGTCCGCCAGAACGGCCTCGGTTCGTGTCCGGTATGGGTTGCGCGCGGCCCTCCAGCCGTCCGGATAGGGCTGTAGGCCGAGCGCAAGTTGCCGGCCGGTGACGAGCGCCTTGCTCAGTCGGTCGAAGTCGGCGCCGAGGCGCTTTCGCCACCGGCGCTCGACTGTCTTCCCGAGTCGGGCGTGCTTGGCCTGTGCCGCCAGGCCCTGGTCGGTCAGCCTGACGAGCTTGGCGGCACTGGCGGGGTCGAGCTCGATGGCGACGTACCCGCTCCGCTGGAGGAAGCCGACCGCCGCCGTGATCGCCTCCTTCGAGACGCCTGACCGGGCCGGCAGGTCGCGCACCGGAACACCCTCGACAGAGAGGACCCGCACCACATCGGCGCTCAGCGCCAGCGAGAGGTCGGACTCGTCCTCGTATTCGAGAGTGAAGGCGAGTAGCGCCTGTGAGAGCAATGCGGCGAGGTCCTCGGCCACTTCGCCGGGCGCGCCGCGGACATGGTCCGCACGCATGCCGTCGGCGTAGCCGAGCACGGGCAGGTACAGCGGAAGCGCAGGATCGGCGACGATCGAGAGAGCCTGGCGAAGCTCGTCGACCGCGCCGTTGCCGTACCGCTCGCGCCATCGCTCCTCGATCTCGGCGGCGAGGGGCCGCCATACCTCTTGCGCGCGCCGGCCGCCGGGCGTGGCATGGACAGTCTTGTCCGCTGGCTCGACGCGGATATACCCCCAGCGCTGCAGGCCGTCGAGGTTCGTGATCCGGCCGTTTGCCGCGACCGCCCTCAAGGGCACGCCGACGCTCGGGATCACCCGCATGAAGTTCGACCACATCACCATCGACGTGAGCCACACCCCGCTTCCCTTCCTGTTGCCGGTGTGGTGTTCGACCCGGTGCTCGAACTCGTTGTCGAACTCGATCGTGAACGCGATCAGGGCCTGCGACAACGCGGTCGGAAGCGAAGGTGGCCCTGGGGCGCGAGCCATCCTGGAACCCTATGCGCGGCGAGCTTCAGCATGCGGTCGCGGGTCCCCACTCCCCCTCACGATCGTTTGCCCGGGAGCCTGGTCGCGGGGGGTTACCGCGAGCGCGCACCCCTTCCTATTGCGCGCACGCGCGCGACTCGAGGTCAGACGCCACGGGCCCCCGTATCCTCGGCGAATGCGCCGCATCGTCGCCCTCACCGGCACCGTCGTGTTCCTCGACGCGATGCTGTTCGGGGCGATCATCCCGCTCCTCCCCCACTTCGCGGACACGTACGACCTGTCCAAGTTCGAGGCGGGGCTGCTTCTCGGTGCCTATGGGGCGGGGTCGCTGCTCGGCGGGATCCCCGGCGGCCTGCTCGTCGGGCGCATCGGGCCGAAGCGCGGAGTTCTGGCCGGCCTGACCGTGCTCGTGCTCGCGAGCGTCGCCTTCGCGCTGTCCGGCGGGCCGGTGGCCCTCGGCCTGTCACGCTTCGTCCAGGGGATCTCGAGCGCGACCACCTGGGCGGGCGCGCTGGCCTGGGTGGCGGTCAGCGTGCCGCGCGAGCGGCGCGGCCAGGCGCTCGGCACCGTGTTCGGGCTTGCGGTCCTCGGCTTCGTGATGGGCCCCATGTTCGGCGGTTTCGCCGACCTTGTCGGGATCAGGGGCTCGTTCGTGACCGTCGCCCTGGTGGCCGCCGGTCTCGTCCTCGCACTCGCGCGCGTCAGCCCCCCGCCCAACGAGGCGCCGAGTCCGGGCGCGATCGGAAGGGCGCTCCGCGACCGGGCCTTCGTCGGCGGTCTCTGGCTCAACACGCTGCCCGCGATGTTCTTCGGGGTGCTCGACGTGCTCGTGCCGTTGCGCTTCGACGACGCCGGGTACGGCGCGCTCGCGATCGCCGCGGTCTTCGTCGTCGCCGGGCTCGTCGAGGTCGTGGTCAATCCGGTGATCGGAAAGATCTCCGATCGCCACGGCCGCCTCTATCCCGTGCGCATCGCCCTGATCGCATCGATCGCCGTCGCAGGTGCAATCGCGTTCGCTACCGAGCCCGCGGTGATCGCGCTGCTCGTCGTCGCCGCCTCGGTGTCGTTCGGCGGCTTCTACACGCCGGGCATGGCGCTCGTCGCCGACCGCTCGGAGCGGGCCCGCCTGCCACAGGGAATCGGGTTCGGCGTGACGAACACGGCCTGGGCGGTCGGCGCGCTCATCGGGCCCGCGATCGGCGGCGCGCTCGCCCAGGCGCTCGGCGACCCGGTCCCGTACCTCGCGTGCGCGGCGCTCTGCGCTCTGACGCTCGTCGTCGCGTCGCGGGGCGCGACCCGCCTTCGCACCGCCTGACGACGGCGTCAGGCGGCGGCCGAGCCCTCGCCGAGAGCCGTCGGGTACCGGGCGAGGATCCACTCGGCGTCGAGTGGCCTGAGGCGGTAGTCGCGCCCGTTCACGAGCACGAAGTCGCCGCGTCGCGGGTCCATCGGCAGGCGCGACTCGACCGGATACCAGCGGTTGTGCCGCTCGATCATGTCGTTGACCTCGTCGAAGCTCCACCCTTCGGCGACCGCCTGCCATGCGGCGGCGAAGCGCTCGGCGGGGACCGAGCTCGCGAGCCGCTCGCGTGCAGCCGCCAGCTCGCGCTCGTGGTCCGCGGTCATCGTCTCGATCTCGCGGAGCCGAAGCATGTAGTGCCGAGGCCCGCCGAGCGACGCGAGATACCCGTCCGCCTCGGCACGGAAGTTCCGGAGGCGGAGCGGGAGCGGGAAGCCACGCAGCGGGCTCGAGCGAAGGTCCTCGTGGAGGTTCTCGAGCTCGCGACGCTCGCGGGCCGTCTGCGCCCGCGGCGCGTCCTCGCGGAGGATCGACTCCCGCTCGTCCTGCCTCACGTCTTCAGTACAGCAGAGGGCTCCCCGCCCACGCCACGCCGCACCCCGACGAGCGCGAGCCCGCCGAGCGCCGCCGCGGCGACGCCGAGCGGCGCGACGACGTCGCCCGCAGATCAGGCGTACGAATCCCCACGACGTGCATCGGCGCGCCACATTGGTCATCGCGGCTCGAAGGGCTACCGGCCTGCGAACCGGGAGAGCCAGCCGCGGCGTGCCGGAGGCTCGTCCTCGTGCTCGTCCGGAGCCGCGTCCGCGGACGGCTCCGCAGGCAGCTCGGCAGGCTCCTCGTGTGCGACGGACGGCGCCGTCTCGACGACGGGCGGCTCCTCGTCCGGCTCGGCTTCGTCCTGCGGGACGAGCGCTGCGGAGACGCCCCGCGCCCGCAGGCGCTCGAAGTCGCCGCGAAGCGCGGCGGACATCTCCGCCTTGTGGCTCTGCTCCTTCACCCGCCCGGCGGATTCCCCGCCGTCGGGGCGACTCCTTCCTCCGCCTTGCCCGGCCCGAGCCAGCGCCAGGCGCCGATCGTGGCGAGCCCGAGTAGGAGCGTCGGCACGATCGTGAAGAGCCGGTAGAGCAGCACTGCGGCGACCACCTCGGCGTTCGCGCCGCCGAAGCCGACGAGGATCGCGGTCAGGCCGAGCTCGACCGGGCCGACCCCACCCGGCGTGAGCGGGATCAGCTGGAGCGCGCGGGCGAGCGACCAGCCCGCGAACGCCTCGATCGCGGTCACCTCGTTCGACTCGACGCCGACCGCCCGCAACGAGACGAGGAGCACCGCGAAGACCGTGAGATTCCCCGCGATCGCCGCCAGGGTCAGCCAGTGCCACCTGCGCCGGATGAGGTCGACCGTCTCGCGCCGGAACCTGACGAACGCGTCGGGCCAGCCGGCCACGGGCCGGCGCCTGATCGCCCGGAGCAGCCGGCTGACGACTCGCCCCGCCAGGTCGCCGACGGCCCGCGCGAAGTTGTCCGTCCAGAGGACGATTGCGAGGAGGCCGACCGCCACGGTGAAGACGGCCGCACCGACGAGCGCCACCGTCGTGAGGAACGCGCTGCTGTCGTCCCCCTCGATCCCGAGGAGCATCACGGCGATCACCGGCAGGAGGAGGTTCGCGAGCTGGTTCCAAATGCCCGTGACCGTCACCGCGCGCGCGACGTCGTTCGAGGCGAAGCCCCACATGCGGAGGAGGCCGTACGACCCTGCCATCCCGACGATCCCGCCACCCGGCGCGATGTACGTGAAGGCCGTCGAGGCCTGCGTGAACGGCAGCGCCTGCCGGAACCGGAGCCCGGGCAGCGCGAGCATCCAAGGTGGCGCGTACGTCACGATGTTGAGGACGACCGTCACGCCGAGCGCGAGCAGCCAGGTCTCGTCGAGCGTCCGCACCGCCTCCCAGACGTCGCGGTAGCTCGCGATCCGCGGCAGCACCACCGCGAACGTGACGAACACGACCACGAGCCCGAGCGCGCCGAACAGTAGGTTCCGCGTCCGGGCGGTCATCGGGCCGAACCCTACGCTGACTCAGCCCAGAAGCGACGAGCCACGCCGGAGCAGGTCGAGCAGGAGCCCGAGCGGCAGGTGCTCGGCCGCGAATCGCAGGGCGCCGGCGGTGGTGTCGCCGATCAGGCCCTCGTCCTCGGACTGCCCGACCGCGCGGACGAGCCCGTCGCGGAGCGCCTCCTCGAGCTCGTCCCGCGACTTGCCCTTCTCGGCGGCGAGCTGGTCGAGCTCGTCCGTCGAGCGGAGCGCGAGCACGAGCTCCTCGCGCGAGACGCCGAGCCGGCACGCGGCCGCGTCCGCTGCGGCGAGGACGACGAGCTGGAGCCGCTCGTCGGTCCCGTTCGGCTCACGGTGTGCGCGCGGCGCGCAGGGATTCGCGACGGGGGTCGGCTCGTACGACGTGCCGCCGAGCGCGACGTACGTCGCCACCAGCGCCACGGCGACCACGCACGACACGAGGAACGTCGCCGCCTTCACACGCTCACCCGCCCCCGCGACCACGCGATCGGCACGAGCGCCGCCAGCGCCAGCAGCGCGGCGAGGAGGAACGGCCGCGCGAAGGCAGCCGTGACCGCGCGGTCGAGCTCCGAGACGAGCGTCGACTCGAGGCTGCGGTACTCCTCGTCGTCCGGCCTGTCGACGAACGCCTCGCGGACGTCCGGCACCTCGCGGTCGGAGGCGCGCACGATCGCGAGCACGTCCTGCGCGAGCCCGAGCTTGTCGAGCGGGGGGATCGAGCTGTCGAGCACCGCCGCCGCGCCCGCCCGGAGCGCGCGATCCTCGTTCGTGTCGAGCGCCGTCGTAAAGACCGGCGTCAGGAGGAGCAACCCGACGACGACGCCTGCGTGCCGCGCCGCGATCGTCCAGCCACCGTGCACCGCCTGGGGGGAGCGACCCTCCAGCGCCCGCTCGGTGAGTGCCGACAGCGAGAGGCCGAGACCGGCGCCGACGAGAACCTGCGGGGCGAGCGTCCACAGCCACGACGAGCCGGGCAGGACGCCGAGCGCCCCGAGCCCGCCCGCGATCAGCACGGCCCCCGATGCCGCCCGCGCCCGGGGACTCCCGAGGCGGTGGGCTATCCGGCCCGTCGCGATCGCGGCGATCGGCAGCACGGTGACGATCACGCCCGCCGCCGCCGGATTGATCCGCCACCCGTCGACCAGCAACAGGACGAGCAAGAAGAGCGCCGCTGTGAGCGCCCCGGAGATCAGGAGCAACGCGAGGTTCGCGGGGATGTGCGGACGGCCGGCGGGCCCTCGGATCGGGCGCGCCTCCAGGCCGACCAGCGCGAGGATGGTGAGGAGCGCGAGAGGCGCCTGCACGAGGAAGATCGACTCCCAGCCGAGCGTCTCGGTCAGGATGCCGCCGGCGGCAGGGCCGAGCGCCGCTCCGATAACGCCTGCTGCGGCCCAGGTTCGCACCGAGCGCGCATCGGAGCCGTCGATCGCGGTGAGGAGGTCGAGCGCTGCGCAGACGAGCAGCGCGCCACCGACTGCCTGGACGCAGCGCGCGCCGACCAGCACGCCGAACGACGGCGCCAGCCCGCACACGAGCGAGGCCGCGGCGAAGACGAGCGTGCCGGCCGCAAATGCCGGGCGCGGGCGCCGGCGTGCGGCATAGGCGGCGGGCACGGCCGCGAGCGCGAGGCCGAGGTTGTACGACGTCAGCACCCAGGCGACCTGCGGGATCTCGACGTCGAACCGGCGGAGGATGTCCGGCAGCGCGAGCGTGACGACGGACGAGTCCGCGAGCGCGAGTCCGATCCCGAGGCCCACGAGAGCCCGCCGCCGACCCCTGTTCATCGGGCGAACTGTAGGTGCCCGGTGCGACCACGCCCGTGCCGACCCGCGGGTACGATCGCGCGGTGCCGTTCTGGACCTGGATCCCGCTCATCATCCTGCTCGTCCTGCTGCTGCTCCTCGGCAGCATCGTCGTCCTCGGACGCGTCCGAAACGGCCGCTACCTGCGGCCCGTCGTCACGTTCCTCTCACGCGTCCCGCTCTTCAAGCGCTGGTTCCAGAAAGCCTCGATCGCGGCGCTCGAGCGGCAGAACCCCGAGCTCGCAGGCGCGATGAGGAAGATCCAGGCGTTCGGCGAACCGAAGACGCCCGAGCAGGCGCAGCGGATGCTCAACCTCCTGACCCCGAGCGAGCGGCGGGCCTACATGGCCGCGGTCGGCGAGGAGAACCAGATGCCGGAGGCGACCAACCGGCAGCTGCGACGGCGGATGGAGCACGGCGGGGCAGGCATGCCGGTCAGTGCCAAGCAGGTCTCGCAGCGCCCCGGCGCGGCCGGCCGCAAGACCGGCAAGAAGAAGAAGTAGCGCTCAGGACGCCTGCGCGGCGATCGTCCTTCCCGCCTCGCGCACGAGCGCCACGAGCGCGCGCACGTCGTCGTCCGTCGTGCGGTAGTTGACGATGCACGGGCGCAGGCAGATCTTGTCGTCGACGGTCGCGGGCGCGACCCAGACGTCACCCGTCTCCTGGAGCGCCGCGACGAGGCGGAGGTTGTGCGCATCGACGTCGGCCACGCCCGGCGGGACGTGGCGGAACGGGACGATCGACAGCTGCGGCTCGGCGCAGAGGAGCTCGAGGTCGTCGCAGCCGGACACCTCCTCGTAGAGGAGCCGCGCCTGCCGGAGGTTTCGCTCGATCGCATCGCGGATCGCGTCGGCGCCGTGGGCACGGAACGCGAGCCAGAGCTTGAGCGCCCGGAACGGCCGGGAGTACTCGAGCGTGATGTCGACCATGTGGTGGTCGGGCCGGTCGTGCGGGACGTAGTCCTCCTCGTGCGCGAGTGCGCCGTGAAGATCCTCGCGGCGGCGGACGAGGACGACCCCGCAGGCCTTCGGCAGGAACAGCCACTTGTGCGCGTCGAGCGTCACCGAGTCCGCGCGATCGAGCCCGACGAACAGGTCGCCCGCCGAGGGCGTCGTCGCGGCGGCGACCCCGTACGCGCCGTCGACGTGCAGCCAGGTGCCACGCTCCGCGCAGACGTCGGCGAGGACGTCGATCGCGTCGACCGCGCCGGTGAGCGTCGTTCCGGCAGTCGCTACGACCGCGATCGGCGCGATCCCCGCGGCCAGGTCGCGGTCGATCGCCTCGGCCACCGCTTCCGGGCTCACGCGCCGCAGGTCGCCCAGCGGGAGCGCGCGCACCTGGTCGGCGCCGATCCCGAGCAGCTCCGCCGAGCGGACGACCGAGTAGTGGGCTTCACGTGAGCAATACAGTGCGCCGCGCTGTGTGTCGCGCAGCCCGGTTCTCCTGGTGCCTGGCAGCGCGCGCTCCCTCGCCGCGGCGAGCGCGGTCACGTTCGAGATCGTCCCGCCGCTCGTGAACGCGCCGGCGGCAGCGGGAAAGCCGATGAACTCGCTCACCCAGCGGACGGCCTGCTCCTCCACCTCCGACGCGGCGCCGGCCCACAGCGCGAGGTTGACGTCGAAGCAGGACGCAAGCAGGTCGCCGAGGACGCCGATCTCGAGACCCGACGAGCCGACGAAGGCGAAGAACCGCGGCCGCGGCTGCGCGAGCGACGTGTCGAGGATCCGGGCGGCGTCCTCGAGCGCCCCGATCGCGCTCGAGCCTTCGGCGGGAAGCGCCGAATGGAGCAGCTCGCCCAACCGCTCGTCGATGGACGGCTGGCCCGGGCGCGGCCGGTCGAAGCTTCGCCAGGCCTCCGCCACGATCGACGAGGCGCGCTCGAGCGCCTCTTCGCGCGACGCGTCGAGGCGGAGCGACGGGAGCTCGGAGGCGGTGCTCACCGGCCGCGAGTCTAGAGCGGCTACGCGTCGAGCAGCGCGCGGGCGGCGCGCAGCTTGCGCGGCTCGTCGACGACGAGCACGGCGACGGGCTCGCCCGTTGCGTCGCGGCCGACGTGGAGCCCGTCCTCCTCCCCCCACTCCGTCGCCGCATCCGCCCAGCCGACCTCGGCGAACGTGCGGGGCCCGATGTCGGTCCACCAGTACGGCAGCCGGTCGAGCTCGCTGGCGATCCCCGCGATCTCGTCGGCCGCGCGATCGCCCGTCGCGATCGCCATGTCCCAGTGGGGAAAGCGAATCGGGCCGAAGCGGGCGTGCGGCGCGAGGATCAGATCCCCCACCGCGTGGACGCGGTCGAGGCCGGGCACGCGGAGGTCGGGGCCGACGGTGAGCGGCAGCTCCGAGACGTCGACGCCGAGCCCCGGCGGGACGAACGGCCGCCCGCCGGTCGCCGCCACGACGACGTCCGCGGTCAGCGATCCGTCCTTGCAACACAGTGTCACGAGGTCGTTGTCGCCGACGCGCACCCCGACGAGCTCCGCACCACCCCGGAAGCGGGCGCCGGTCGCCGCGAGCGCCTCGGCGCCGAGAGTCGGCAGCGGCTCGTGGAGGCGGTCGAGCGGCCGCTCGAGCACGTCGATGGCCGTCACGTCGTGGCCGGCCACGGCGAGCGTCGCGGAGGTCTCCGTCCCGATCAGCCCCGCGCCCACCACGACGACCCGCTTCGGGCCACCGGCGAGCGCGTCCACGAGCCGCGTCATCCCGCGCGGCATCGCGTTCACGTGCGCTGCCTCGAGGCCGGGGATGCGCGGCGGCCGGTACGCGAGGCCGGTGGCGAGCACGATCGTCTCGACGTCGATCTCGATGCCGCCTGCGACGAGCCGACCGGCGACGAGGTCGGCCTCGTCGACCATCGCGTCGAGGCGGTCTATCCCCAGGGTTGCGAGGCGGTCCTCGTCCGCGAGGAGCACGGGTGCGCCCCGTGCGAGCCCCTGCTTCGTGAGCGGCGGCCGGTCGACCACCGCACCGGGGCCGATCAGCAGCGGCCTGATCCCGTGTCGCGCGAGCCTCGCGGCGCAGGCGTAGCCCGCGACGCCGTTCCCGACGATCGCGACCTCGGTGCTCACCGCCTCACGCCGTGGTTCCCTCGAGGATCTGCAGCGTCTTCAGATCGGAGTAGAAGTCGAGTGCGTAGTCGCCGCCCTCGCGGCCGATCCCGGAGATCCCGACCCCGCCGAACGGCGCGGTCAGGTCCCGGACGAGGAACGTGTTGACCCACACCGTCCCGGCGCGCACGGCGCGCCCGACCCGCGCCGCGCGCTCCTCCGAGCCGGTGTAGACGATCCCGGACAGGCCGTAGCGGGTCGAGTTCGCGAGCGCGACCGCCTCGTCCTCGTCGGCAAAGGTCTGGAACGTGAGCACCGGGCCGAACACCTCGCGCTGCACGATCTCCGAGTCGTTCGAGCGGGGAACGACGAGCGTCGGGTCGTAGAAGAGCGGGCCGACGTCCTCGCGGCGCCGGCCGCCCCGCACGATCTCGTCGCCGTTGGCGCGCGCCCGCTCGACGAAGCCCTCCACACGCGCGAGGTGGTCGGGGTGGATCAACGGGGAGACCGTGGTCGCGTCGTCGCGCGGGTCGCCGAGCACGTGCTCCTCGGTGAAGCGGTCGAACAGCTCGAGGAAGTCGTCCTCGACCGTCTTCTCGACGATGAGCCGCGTGCCGGCGAGGCAGACCTGACCCGCGTCGTCGTACTGGCCGGCCGCCTTCCGCGCGGCCGCCTCGAGGTCGCTGTCGGCGAAGACGAGCAGCGGGCCCTTCCCGCCGAGCTCGCCGGTGAACGGGACGACGTTTCGTGCTGCCGCCGTGCCGATGTGGACGGCGGTCTCGGGAGAGCCCGTGAACGAGATCCGGCGCACGCCGGGGTGCTGCGTGAGCGCGGCGCCGGCCTCCTCGCCGATCCCCTGCACGACGTTGAAGACACCCGGGGGAAAGCCGGCCTCCGCGACGAGGTCGCAGAGCAGCGAGCAGGAGAGCGGCGACCACTCCGCGGGCTTGAGCACGACGGTGCCCCCCGCCGCGAGCGCCGGCGCCGTCTTCCAGGTCGAGAGCATGAACGGCGCGTTCCACGGCGTGATCACGACCGCCGGCCCGCTCGGCATGCGGACGACGCGGTTGCGCGTCCCGTTCGACTCCCAGACGCGTTCCTGGTGCGTCACGGCGAGGTCGGCGTAGGCGCGGAAGTTCCGCGCGCCGCGCGAGATGACCCGGGCGCGGAGCGAGCGGAGCAGCATCGCCATGTCGACGCACTCGACCGCTGCGAGCCGCTCGACGTTCGCGTCGATCAACGCGGCGAGCCGGTGGAGGTGCACGGCGCGTCCGTTCGGCCCGAGCGCCGCCCACGCCGGGAACGCCGCGGTCGCCGCCGCGACGGCGAGCCCTGCCTCACGCTCACCTCCGCGCGCGACCTCGGCGATCGGCGCGGCGTCGATCGGCGACAGGTCGACGAAGGTCTCGCCGCTCGCGACCCGCTCGCCGCCGATGAAGTGCTCGGTCGAGACCTCGACGCCCGCAACCTCGACGACACTCACGCGCGCCCTCCCGAGCGGGTGAGGAAGAGCTTGTGTTGATTCAACACAAGCGTTGTCACGACCCCAGCTGTCGGACGGTCTCGAGGTCGTCGACCGTGTAGGCGAACGTGAAGCGGTAGCCGCGGCCGATGCGGACGGGCGCGAGCGCGTCGATCTCCTCGTGCGCCGCACCGTGCAGCTCGAGCGTCGCCGATCCCTCCCAGGTCTCGGAGCTCGACCGGTCGCGCGACACGGCGCGCACGAGCTCGTGCACGGCGGGCGCGTCGTGGCTCCCCGCGGCCAGCCGTGGGAAGTGGCGGACGTTGACGATCGGCGGGGCGTTGTGGAACGGGCCGCCCTCGGAGGGACGCTCGAGGGTGACGGTGGCCTCGGCGACACGGCGCTCGTACGCGGAGCACGTCGCGCCGAAGCGGGCGCCGGCCTCCATGCCCGGGTCGGCTGGCCCGCCGAGCCCGAAGCTCCGCGTGACCCAGATCGAGCCCAGCTTCTTCGGGAAGCCCTGGATCCAGCCTCGCGCGAGCGCGAAGTCGCGGTCGACCCAGATGTACGCGCAGGTCGTCACCTCCTCGCCGTCGAGGAGCCCGTTGACGACGACGAAGACCTCCTTGTACTGGGAGCGCGACGGGTCGAGCAGCTCGTCCCCGCCCTCCGAGCACGACTGCCAGTCCGCGGCGACGAAGGCGCAGCGGCCGGGATCGGGGTGCGGCTCGATCCCCTCCGGGAGGAATGCGACCGCCTGCTCGGGATCGGCCCAGTAGTCGACGACGAGAAACGCGCCGACGTAGTGCCACGGCGGGTAGGGCACGAGCGAGGAGCGGCCCTCGGGCGTGCGTGGGCCGGTGAAGCCCTCGAGACTCATCGCACGACGGTCTCCGCGGGGGGCAGCGGCTCGCCGAGCATCTCGCGGCTCTCGCGCTCCCACTCGACCGCGAGCGGGTCGAAGCGGAAGTACGAGCGCGGCGGGAGCGGCCCCCAGGTGTTCGAGGAGTAGCGGTCGTCGGGATAGACCCGCGGCTCGTGGTCGGGCTCGAGCCGCTCCATGTCGCAGTAGAGCTCCACGTGGCACGGCTCCTCGGTGATCCGCACGTACGTCGCGATGTTCCCCGCGATCCCGTGACGCGTCGGCCCCCACGAGACCCAGCGGCCATGCCGGGCGACGTGGTCGAGCAGGTCGCGCATCTTCCCGATGTCGACCACGTCGAACGCGAGGTGGTGGAAATGCGCATAGCCCCGGTCGACGAGCGCCAGCACGTGGTGCTCGGAGTCGATCCGCAGCCACACACCCACGTCGCCGAGCCAGTCGGACACCGACATCCCGAGCACGTCGCGGTAGAAGGCCAGGTTCTCGCGGATCGCGCCGGTGAGGTAGTTCACGTGGCCGAGCCGCCGCGGCCCGCCGACGTGGACGGCCGAGGACGGGCGGGCGTGCTGTGGCCAGCGGTCCCTCTCGCCCGCGGGCTCGCGGTGCGGGAGTAGCTCGATTCCGCGCCCATCGGGGTCGGACGGCCAGAGCGAGCCGTCGTGCTCGTCCGCGCGAACGCCCGAGGCAGCGAGGTGCTCGCGCGCGTCGTCCATCGTGCAGCCCGCGTGCAGCTCGAACGCGACGTGGTCGAAGCCCGGCGGCTCGACGCCCTCCACGAGCTCGAGCGAGCACGGCTCGTCGTTGCAGGCGAGGAGTGCCCGGCCGGCCTCGCGCGAGCGCTCGACGAGCCCGAGCTGGAGCGACCACCGCGCAGCCGCCTCGTCGAGATCCCTGACGCGGAGACAGACGTGGTCGATCCGGCCGAGCCGGATCACGGCACGCGGCCCTCGAGGACCATGCGCTCCGCCTCCTCCTCCGGGATCGCGAGGGCCACGTGGAGCGTCTGCGCCGAGACCTGCGGCTGCTCGCCCGGCCCGCTCAGGTCGACGTCCCACTCCTCGATCGTGTTCTCGAGGCGGCCGAGGCCCTCAATCTCCACCGCGACGACGTCACCGGGCTTCATCGGGCGCGAGTTCGCGGGCGTGCCGGTGAGGATCACGTCGCCCGGCTCGAGCGTGATCGTCCGGGAGAGGTCGGCGAGCTGGTACGCCACGCCGAAGATCAGGTCGCCCGCGGTCGCCTCCTGCACGACGTGGCCGTTCAGCCAGGTCCGGATGGTGAACGTCGTCGGGTCGAACACGGACGCGGGCACGAGCTCCGGCCCGAGCGGGAGAAAGCCGTCCTGCCCCTTCACGCGCAGCATCGCGCCGCGGTCGGCGTGGCGGAAGTCGTGCATGCCGATGTCGTTCGCGCAGGTGTAGCCGGCGACGTGGTCGAGCGCCTGCTCGAGCGGGACGCCCTTCATCCGCTTCCCCACGACGACCGCGAGCTCGCCCTCGTAGTTGAGGAACCGCGCCCCCTTCGCCATCCGCACGGGACGCCGGTGGCCGTTGAGGGTCGTCGGCGGCTTCATGAAGTACGACGGCTCGGGCGGCGTCCGCGCGGCGTACTCCTCGATCCGCGAGCGGTACGTGAGGTGGACGGCGAAGATCTTCGTCGGCTCGACGGGCGCGAGGTAGAGAGCGTCGGCCTGCCCGATCTCGGAGTCGTCGTCGAGGACGATGCGCTCGCCGTCGGCGCGGCCCCACCGTGGCTCGCCGTCGACCTCGACGCGAACGCGGCGTTCGCGCACCTCAAAGGTGGGCTGCATACTCCTCGACCTCCCAGACGGTGACGACCTCGCGGTCGAGCTCCCCGACGACCTCCTGGAACCGCTCCACCTCGAAGCGCTTCATCGCGACGAAGGTCGACACCAGCTGCGGCCCGAGGCGCTCGACGAGCCACGTATCCGTCTCCAGCGCGTCGAGCGCGGCGCCGAGGTCGGCGGGCAGCCGCGTGCCGGCGTGCGCGTCGTCCATGCGATACGCGTCCCCGACGACCGGCTCGGGCGGCTCGAGCCCGCGCTCGATCCCGTCGAGGCCCGCGAGGAGGATCGCGGCGGTGATCAGGTGCGCGTTGGCGGAGCCGTCGCCGGTGCGGATCTCGACGCGGGCGCGGGCGCCGCGCTCCTTGGGCACCCGGCAGAACGCCGTCCGGTTGTCGTGCCCCCAGTTCGCATGGGTCGGCGCGAGGCTGTCGGGGAGGATCCGCTTGTACGCGTTGACCGTCGGGCCGAGGAGCGCCTGGAGGCCCTGCGCGTGGTCGATCAGGCCCGCCACGAACGAGGCTGCGAGCGGGCTCAGGCCATCGGGCCGTGTGTCGTCCGCGAACGCGTTGTGCCCGTCCTCGTCGTTCAGCGAGAGATGGAGATGGAAGCCCGAGCCGCCCTGGTCGGAGAAGGGCCGGCCCATGAACGTCGCGAGCAGGCCCTCGCGCACGGCGATCTCCTTCACCGCGGCCTTGAGCATGAACGCGCGATCGGCCGCGTCGAGCGCGCCGGAGTGCTTCAGGTTGATCTCGTACTGGGAGTTCATGTACTCGTGGTTCGCGGCGAATGCCTCGAGGCCGAGCTCGTCGCACCAGAGGAGCATCCGCAGCACGACCTCGCGTGGGTCCGAGACCGCGCCGACCGTGTACACGCGCGACAGCTCGTCCACGTACCGCCGCAGCCCGCCGGGCGCCGCCGGGTCACGCTCGACGAGGAAGAACTCGAGCTCGGGCGCCACGATGGGCGCGAGCCCGCGCTCCGTGTAGGCCTCCACCGCGCGCCGGAGGAGGTTGCGCGGACAGACGGGCCAGTGCGCCTCTCCGTCGAGCGTCCACGCCTCGCCGAGGCACCACGCGACCTCCGGCTGCCACGGGACGACCCGCAGCGTCGCGAGGTCCGGCCGGACTGCGAGGTCGACGTAGCCCTGCTCCCCGCCGACGACGGGGGTGTGGCGGAGGTCGGTGCCCATCACCGCACCGCAGAACGTGACCCCGTCACCCGCCATCCCGGGGAAGTGACGGAGCGGGATGTCCTTCCCGCGCGCGACGCCGTGGAGATCGGTGTACAGCAGCCTGACTGCCCTGAGCCCGGTCGCATCGAGGGCGGTGAGCGCCGCCTCGGCTGCGTGCTCGTGATCCGTCATCCGATCCTCGGCCTCCGTGCGACGCGTCGTCATGCGGCGACCCGAACCGGGAGACGCTTGACGCCGTTGAAGAAGTTCGAGCGTAGCCGCACGGGGTCGCCTGCCAGCTCGAGCCGCGGCAGGTACGGGAGCATCTCCTCCAGCCAGACCCGGATCTCGAGCTTCGCGAGATGCGCGCCGAGGCAGAAGTGCGGCCCTCCGAGCCCGAAGGTGACGTGCTTGTTGGGCGTCCGGCCGACGTCGAGGCGGTACGGGTCGGGGAACTGCCGGTCGTCGTAGTTCGCGGCCGCGTACCAGATCGTCACCTTGTCGCCCCGTGCGATCCGGCGGCCGTGGACGACGACGTCCTTCGTCGCGGTGCGGCGGAAGTGGTGCACCGGATGGGCTCTCCGCAGGAGCTCGTCCGCCGCTGTCGAGGCGAGCGTCGGGTCGGCGACGAGCCGCTCGAGCTCGTCGGGATGCGTCATGAGGTCGACGAGCCCGAGACTGATCGTGTGCCTGGTCGTCTCGTTCCCCGCGGTCGTGAGCAGGATGAACATCGTCCCGAACTCCTGCTCGGAGAGCCTCGACCCGTCGAGCTCCGCTTCGACGAGCTTGGTGGTGATGTCGTCGCGCGGGTCGTGCCGGCGCGCCTCGCCGAGCTTCCGGCCGTACTCGATCAGGTCGGCAGCGAACGGGCTGGAGAACGGCAGCTTGCGGAGCGCCGGGTCCTTCAGCGCGCGCTCGGCGACGAACTCCTCCCCGACGACCTCCGGATCCGTGTTGCCGAGGAGCTTGTCGCCGAGCTCGATGATCAGCCGGCGGTCCTCGACCGGCAGCCCCATGATCTCCGAGAAGACCCACATCGGCAGCTCGGCCGCGACCGACTCCACCCAGTCGAACTCGCCCTCCGCGACGGCCCGGTCGATGATCTCCCTCGCGAGGCCGCGGATCCGCTCCTCGTAGGCGTTCACGACCCGGGGGGTGAAGCCCTTGTTCACGAGCGCCCGCATTCGTGTGTGCGGCGGCGGGTCGGTGTCGATCATCGAGCGCCGGGCGGCAAGCTCCTCCGGCGTCAGATCCTGGAGCGACGTACCGCCGAGCTCCGACGAGAACGTCTCCCACTCCTTCGCGACCCGGACGACGTCCTCGTAGCGCGTGAGCGCCCAGAAGCCCGAGCCCTCGGTCTCCGGCTGCCAGAAGACCGGCGCGTCGCGGCGCAGGAGCGCGAGCCAGTCGTGCGGGACGCCGCGTTCCCAGACGTCGAGGTCGGTCAGGTCGACGTCGTCGAGTGCGAGCCCGTCGGTGGAGGGGCCCGGGACGGTCGGCTCGACCGCGGCGCTTCCGCCGCCGTCCCCCGGGGCAGCCGCGGGGGTGCTCGCCGGGGCGGCGAGCCGCACGAAGAGCGTCCCGGCGTCCTCGCGCGCCTCGTAGATCGGCAGCGGGTCGAGCGCGGGCGGCGTGACGACGTCGCCCGTGCGCACGTCGAACTCCGAGCCGTGGCACGGGCAGATCACGACCTCACCGTCGAGCTCGCCCTCGGCGAGGGAGCACTCCTCGTGCGTGCACGTGTCGTCGAAGGCGAGCCAACCGTCGCCCGTGCGGGCGACGCACACGGCCGTCTCGCCGACCTCGACGCGGCGCAGCGTCCCCTCTGGCTCGCCACCCGCGTCTCCGACCTCGTGCCAGCTCGCTTCGCTCACAGAGGCATCTCGTTCTCGGGCAGCGGCTCGTACTCGAGGCCCTCGTCGAGCGGTGCCACGCCCCGGTGCTCGGCGGCGTGCGAGGCGGCGGCGTCGACCCGGGAGCGCCGCGTGGCGATCAGGATCAGGAACCAGACGAGCGCGACGACCACGACGCCGATCGTCCAGTACAACGCCTCCCAGTTGACGTTCGAGCGGTCGTGCGGCTCCGGCTTGAGCGCTCCGAGGTAGCCGAGGATCGGAGTCAGCACGGCGATCGCGACGACGGCGTACTGCCACGGCTTGTTGCCCGCCTGCCTCACCAACCCGAATGCCGCGACCGCCAGGATCAGGTACACGAGCTCGACGGCGAGCGAGCCGATCGTCGCGGACAGGATGAAGGTCGCGAACCCGTCGGGTAGCGTCGGGACGAGGTTCCCGGACTCGTCGGGGGCGAGGAACAGGCGCGAGCCGTAGTCGGCCAGCCACGACAGCAGCATCAGCCCGATCCCGCCGACGGCGACGACGAGGTTGCCCGCCCACGGCGTGCCGAACCGCGACGTCCTGGTGAACACGGACGGCAGGAGGCCGTCGCGGCCGAGCGCGAAGAAGCCGCGGCCCATCGTCACGCAGATCGCGAGCGCGAGTGCCATCGCATCGAGGATCACGACGAGGTCGATGACCGTCGCGAACCACGAGCCGATGTACTTCGTCGCCATCGTGTTCACCGCGGCCGGGTCGCCGGCCCACGCGCCCTCCTCGACCGCCGCCTTGCCGTAGCCCATCGAGAAGGCGAACGACATGACGACGTAGAACGCGGCGGCGGCGGCGATCGTGAAGAGGACCGCGCGCGGAATCGAGCGATGCGGGTCGTGCGACTCCTCCCCGAGCGACGCCGCCGCCTCGAAGCCGACGAACAGCAGGATCCCGATCAGAACGCCTCCGAGGACGCCTCCCCCGGTCAGGTCGAAGAGACCGGTCTCGCCCGGGTCGAACACGCTGAGCGAGATGCCGTTCTCGCCGCCTTTCGCGACGATCACGATGGCGAGGATCAGCATCGGCACGAACGAGACGGCCGCGAACGTGAGCATCGCGCCGACCGCGACGCGGACGCCGACGTAGTTCAGGACGAGCACGATCGCGAGCGCGACCAGTCCCCACACCCACCACGCTGGCCCGTTGTCGGAGATGTGCGTGTTCCAGAAGCCCTCGGCCAGGTTCCCGACGCCCAGATAGATCCCGCCGCCGCCGAGGAACAGCGTGCCGAGGAAGAAGATCCCCGCGGTCAGGACTCCGACCCAGGGGTGCGCGCCGTGGGTCAGGTACTCGTACACGGCTCCCGCGCCCGCGAACCGGCGCGCGTAGAGCGCGACGACGTAGCCGATCGCGAGCACCCCGAGCCCCGCCAGCAGAACCGCGAGCGCGGAATTCCACCCCGCGCCCGTGACAGGGTTCGAGATGAGGCCCAGGAGGAGCGCGGTCGAGAACATCGGCCCGATCGCGAGCGACTGGGCGACGGCGTGGATCGTGGAGAGGTTCTTCTGGCCGAGCGTCGCGCTCGTGGCCGACGGGTCGGTCGTGCTCATCAGCGCCTCCTCTGCCGGGGTCGGCGCTCCGTGCGCCGGAGGGGAGCGATTATCCACCGCGGGCCGATCGGGGTCACGCAGCCTCCTCCCTCAGGACGTCCCAGGCGCGCTGCACGTCGTCCTCGGTCGTGCGGAGGTTTCCCACCGCGAGCCGCAGGACGTAGCGGTCGTGGAGCTTCGTGTGGGAGAGGAAGACCTCGCCGCGAGCGTTGACCCGCTCGAGGAGTGCCGCGTTGTCCTCGTCCGAGCCCTCGCGGCGGAAGCAGACGACCGAGAAGGGCCGCGGCGCGCAGAGCTCCCAGCCCGGCTCGCCGCGGACCCACCCTTCGAACGTCTCGGCGAGCGAGACCGCGTTGCGGATCGCTGCCTGGAGCCCGTCGCGGCCGAAGCAGCGGAGCACCGCCCAGAGCTGGAGCGCGCGGAAGGTGCGCCCGAGCGCGGGGCCGTACTCGCTCAGGCTGACGACCTCGTCCGGCGTCCGGAGGTACTCCGGCACGAGGCTGAAGGCCTCGCGCAGCTCGTCGGGACGACGTGTCCAGAAGGCGGAGCAGCCCTGCGTCGTGAGCAGCCACTTGTGCGGGTTGACGACGAGCGAGTCGACCCGCTCGATCCCGTCGAACGCCCAGCGGTGCTCCGGGCACACCAACGCCGAGCCCGCGTAGGCCGCGTCGACGTGCAGCCAGACGCCCTGCTCCTCGCAGGCCCCTGCGATCGGCGCGACGGGATCGACGGACGTCGACGACGTCGTGCCGACCGTCGCGACGACGGCGCATGCGTCGGTCAGGTCGAGCGCATCGACACGGAGCCGGAACGCCTCGTCGGCCGGCGTCTTCCGCACCTCGAGGCCGAGCAGCCTGCACGCCTTCTCGACGGATGAGTGCGCGTGCTCGGAGCAGACGACGACGGGCCGCCCGGGCCGGGTGTGGCGCGCAGCTGCGAGCGCGGCGAGCGTCGAGATCGAGGCCCCGTCCTCGAGCTGGCCGTGCCACTCCCGCGGTATGCCGAGGAGCTCCGCCAGCCAGGCGAGCGTCACCTCCTCGAGCTCCTGGAGGGCGGGAGAGGTGCGCCAGAGGATCCCGACGTTGTTCAACCCGGCGACGAGGAGCTCGGCCAGGATCGCCGGCTCCGACGCGCACGTCGCGAAGTACGCGAAGAACCGCGGGCTCTGCCAGTGGGTGAGCCCGGGGAGCAGCACGTCGTCGAGGTCGCGCAGGACACTCGCGAACGGCTCGCCCTGATCGGGAGCATGCTGCGGAAGGCGCGCGCGAATCTCACCGGGCTCCACCTGCGCGAGCACGGGGAGCTCCCCGACCCGCTCGAGGTAGCGCTCGAGCCACTCCAGGGTCGCGACACCGTCCCGCGCGAGCGTGTTCCCGTGCCCCTCAGCCACGTGCCTGCCCTTTCCGACACATCCGCACGGGAGCATGCATGCTCGCGGCGGGCCACCTCGATCCTAGAAGATTCGAATACCGAATGTCAATCATCGAACTTCCACCGCCGGTCGCTCGAGCCGCGAGCTCGGTAGCAGGGTCCGCAGGGGGATGAGACCGGCCGCGGTGATCGCGGCCCCCGCGGCAAAGGCGACGCCGTAGCCGCCCAACGAGGCCACGAGGCCGATGAACGCGGCACCAGCGGCGAAGCCGAGCCCTTCGAGCGCCTTGAGGCTGCCGAGCGCCGCGCTGCGCTCGTCCTCTCGGGCCCGCCCGACGGCGAGCAGGAAGAGCGCCGGATAGAGGAGCGCGTGGCCCGCGCCGAAGACCGCCGCCCCGAGATAGAGGCCCGCCGGGCTGCCGAGGGCGGCCGCCAGCCCGATGCCTCCTGCCGCGAGCAGGACCCCGGCGGAGGCGGCCCTCCTCGGCCCCACGCGGTCCGGCAGCCGCCTGCCCAGCACGCGCATCGCGACGAGGACGGCCGCGTTGACGAGAAGGACGAGCCCCGCGCCCTGCATGCCGAGCTCGCGTGCGTAGAGCGGCGAAAAGACGACGAGCGCGGCGAACCCGAACATCTCGAGCGCGATCACGATGCCGGGGATCGCCGCCGCGCGGTTGAAGAGCGCGAACGCCGGCCGCGCGCGGGTCGTCTGCGGCCTCGTCTCGGGCAGCGCCAGCGCCAACGCGGCGCCCGAGAGCGACAGGCCGATCGCGACGATCCACACGGCGTCGAACGACCAAGCCCGATGGACGAAGTCGCCGATCACGGGCCCGAGCCCGAGCCCCGCCCAGGCGGCGAGCGAGTAGAGGCTGTACGCCTCGCCCCGCCGACCCTCCGGCGCGAGATCGTTGATCATCGTGACCGACCCCACGATGCACGCGGCGTCCCCCACTCCGGCCGCCGCGCGCGCCGCGAACAGCGCGGCCGGGTCGGACGCGAGGGGGAAGAAAGCGACGAACGAGCTGAACACGAGGGGACCGCCGAGCAGGAGCAGCCGCCGTCCGCGCCGGTCCGCGAGCCGACCCAGGACGGGCTGCGCGAGCGCCGCGACGAGGAGCGCGCCGCTCATCACGATCCCGACCGCGATGTCGCCGCCGTCGAGCGGCCCGCGGACGTAGAGCGGGAGGACCGGCAGGAGCGTCCCGGCCGCGAGCGTCGTCGCGAGCGAGTACACGCAGACGAGCGCGAACTGCGGGCGAAACGTCACGGCGCCGGCGGGTGCACGTCGACGGGCAAGCCGTCGGGGGCTAGATCGTCCCGGCTTCGAGGACGCCGCGCAGGAAGGTCTGCGTCCGCTTCTCGCGGGGAGCCTCGAAGATCTGTGCCGGCGGCCCCATCTCGAGGATCTGGCCGTCGTGGAGGAAGCAGATCGTGTTCGCGACCTCGCGCGCGAAGCCCATCTCGTGCGTCGCGATCACCATCGTCATCCCCTGCTCGGCGAGGTCGCGCACGAGGCGCAGGACCTCGTTGACGAGCTCGGGGTCGAGCGCGGAGGTGATCTCGTCGAGGAGGAGTACCTTCGGCTCCATCGCCATCGCCCGGGCGATAGCGACACGCTGCTGCTGGCCGCCGCTCAGCTGGTCGGGATACGCGTTCGCCTTCTCCTCGAGGCCGACGCGACGGAGCAGCACGCGCGCGCGCTCCTCGGCCGCCGAGCGGGAGAGGCCGCCGATCTTGATCGGCGCGATCGTCACGTTCCGCATCACGCTCATGTGCGGGAAGAGGTTGAAGCTCTGGAAGACGAGCCCGATCTGTCGTCGGAGCTCGACGAAGTTCACTCCCGGCCCCGAGACGACGTCGCCCTCGAAGCGAATCTGACCGCCCTCGATCGTCTCGAGCCCGTTGATGCAGCGCAGGAGGGTCGACTTGCCCGAGCCGGACGCGCCGATCAGGCAGACCACCTCGTGCGAGTCGACCGAGAGGCTGACGCCCTTCAGCACCTCGTCGTCCGAGTAGCACTTGCGGACGGCGTCGATCTCGAGCAGTGCCATCAGAGCGCGCGGACGCCCGTCTTGCGCGCCTGCCGTCTGATCAGGTAGTCCACGAAGCGCGTCTGCGGGATCGTCGCGAGGATGAAGACGATCGCGACGAAGGTGACCGACGAGAGGTTGAAGTAGTTCCCGGCGTAGATCTTCGCCATGCCGAACGCGTCGATCGCGCCGACGACGAGCACGAGCGCCGTGTCCTTCTGGAGGCCGATGAAGTAGCTGAGGAGCGGCGGCAGGACGCGCCGGAACGCCTGCGGCACGACGACGTGGAACCACGTCTGCGTCGTCGAGAAGCCGAGTGACTTGGCGGCGGCGGTCTGGCTCCAGTGCACCGTCTCGATCCCGGAGCGGAAGACCTCGGCGACGTAGGCGCTCGTCGTCACCGTCAGAGCGATCACGACCAGCCACGGGGTCGGCAGGTCGCTCAGGACGGGAATCTCCGCGATGGGGATGCCGAACGCGACCAGGTAGAGGAGGATGATCAGCGGGATCGCGCGGAAGACGTCGATGTAGGCGATCGCCAGGAAGCGGAGCGGCGCCATCGCGCGCCCCGGCGACGCCCGGACGAGGGCGAGGCTGAGGGCGACGACGAGGATCAGCGCCTCGCTGGCGAGCGCGATCCAGAGGTTCAGCCAGAACGCGTGGATGATGTCACTGGCGCTCCGGCGGATCTGCTCCCAGGAGAGGAAGGTCTCGACGAAGGCCGCGTTGTTCGTCAGGAGGAACATGATCAGCCCGAGGACGACGACCGCCGCGCCCGCGAACCCGAACGTCCGCAGGGCCTTCTCGCGGGCCCGCGCTGCGACGTGCCGTGCCCCGACGATGTCGCCGCTCGACTCCAGCCGGCGGGCGCGGAACGAGAGGGCGACCGCGTGGATCGCCGGGATCGCGAGCAGGCTGGCCAGCGCGGCGAGGACGATGACGGCGACCGTGGCGCCGGTCTTCCAGCCGCTCGGCGTCTCGAGCCCGCGGACCGACTCGAGCGGATAGATCCAGAACGCGGCGGCGACCGCGACGACGACGACGACCGAGAACGCCGAGAGCAGACGGGAGCGTGGTGGGGGCGCCAGTCGCCTGACGCCCCCCGGAGTCGCGGTGTCTACCGCCCAGACCTCCGTTGACGCTTCCATCCGACCGCGCTACCCCCAGGCCGGCAGCTTGTCCGGGTCGACGCCGCCGAATGCGGCGAAGTAGTACTTCTTCTCGAGGTTCTTGAGCGTGTTGTTCTTGATCATCTGACGCACCATGGTGTTGATCGCCTTCCGGTTCGGAGAAGGCTGAATCATGACTATGCCGACCTGGCCGCCCACTTTCACCTGGGCGTAGACCTTGAAGTCGCCCTTCGAGGCCGTGGCGGCCGGGAGCGCGACCGGGAGGTCGATGAGGACGGCGTCGACCTGCTTCGCCTTGAGCGCGGCGAACAACTGGGCGGTGTCGTCGTAGGTGTTGTACTGCTGCGTCGGCTTGAGTACCTCGTCCAGCCAGCGCTGCTGCACCGAGCCGAGCGAGACGGCGAACTTCATGTCCTTCATGCCTGCCTTCGTGGGCGCGGGACCGTCCGTCCGAGCTACGAGCCCCGTCCACGAATGCCCGTACGGGATCGAGAAGTCGACCTTCTCCTCGCGCTCGGGCTTGATGTAGAAGTCGTCGATCGCGACGTCGTAGCCAGAGAGGCGGCCGACGATCAGCTGCGCGAAGTCGATCAGGTGAAGCTTGATCTTCGGGATTCCCGCCCGCCAGGCGATGTTGGCGGCGAAGCAGTAGTTGAACCCGTCGTTCACCGTGTCGGGCGTGTTGCCCTTGTAGGTCCGCGGCGAGATCGTGTTGTAGCCGACTGTGAGAACGCCCGGCTTGACGGTCTTCAGCTTGAGCGAGTTGTACTTGCCGGTCGGCTTGCACTTGCCGTACTTCGGTGTCGTCGCGCTCTGCGCCGTGCCGAGCATCGCGGCACCGAACAGCAGGAGCGCCAGCATGACCCCGAGTGCCAGGGTGACCCTGCGCATTACGACCTCCTCTGCCGCCCCACGCGGCGGTCCGTCGTTGGCGTCTCCGGGGGAGACGGGCGGTGCGACCTCCGCACTGCCTCCGATCTCCCGGCCCGAGCGGCACGCCCCGCGATCCGACTGCCGACCTGCCCTCGAGACGCCGGGAGGATCATGCGGTGGGAGGCTAGATGATCGAACATCGAATGTCAACGTTCGCCCGAAAACACGCTCCGACCCAGCGTCAGGGGCCCTGCCGGAGCGGGCGGAAGAAGGCGGCGATGTCGTCCGCGAGGAGATCGGGCACCTCGAGCGCGGCGAAGTGCCCGCCGCGCGGCATCTCCGTCCAGCGGCGCACGTCGAAGAACGGCTCCGCGAAATGCCGCGGCGGATGACGCGTCTCGCGGGGGAACGAGGCGTAGGCCATCGGCACGTCGATCCGCCCGTCCGGCAGCGGCCACGGCCCGTGGCGGATCGCGTAGTACGGCCAGAAGGTCGAGTTGATCGCGCCCGTGACCCAGTAGAGCGTGATGTTCGTCAGGAGCGAGTCCAGCGCGAGCCAGCCCTCGAAGTCGCCTCGATGGTCGCTCCAGGTCTGGAACTTCTCGACGATCCAGGCGGCCAGCCCGGCCGGCGAGTCCGTCAGCGCGTACGCGATCGTCTGCGGCTTCGTTCCCTGGATCGCGTGGTAGCCCGTCTCCTCGGCCTGCCAGAAGCGGAGCTCCTCCTGGTACTCGAGATCCTCCGCGGAGGGCTCGGCGGGGACCGGGAGATCCTGCCGGACCGGGAGGAAGTTCAGGTGGATTCCGACGAGCTTCTCGGGATGGCCCGCCGCTAGGCACGCGACGATGTAGCCGCCCCAGTCGCCGCCCTGCGCGGCAAAGCGCTCGTAGCCGAGCACGTCCGTCATCAGCTCCGCGAACAGGTCGCCGATCTGCCGGACGTCGAAGCGCGGCTGGCCCGGCCGGTAGGAGAGCGTGTAGCCGGGCAGCGAGGGTGCCACGACGGTGAACGCGTCCTCGGGGTCGCCGCCGAAGCGCGCGGGGTCGGTCAGCCGCGGGATCAGGTCGTGGAACTCCCACACCGAGCCCGGCCAGCCGTGGACGAGCAGGAGCGGAGTCGGGTCGGGGCCGACCCCCGGCTCGTGCACGAAGTGAAGGTCGATCCCGCCGAGCTGCACGCGGTACTGGGCGAAGGCGTTGAGCTCGGCCTCCTGGGCTCGCCAGTCGAACCCGTCGCGCCAGCGCTCGACGAGCCGCTGGACGTAGGCGAGGTTCGAGCCGTACCGCCAGTCCGAGCCCGGGATCTCGTCGGGCCAGCGCGTGCGCTCGAGCCGCGCGGTCAGGTCATCGAGGGTCTCCTCGGGAACGTCGAGTCTGAACGGCTCGGGCGACGGGGCAGCCATGGGTCGCTCGTCGCCCCGGCGCGCCTAGATGGTGACGACCTCGTCGCCGACGGAGATCGAGCCGTCCGTGAGGATGTCCGCGTTGAGCCCCGCGCGGTGGACGAGCTCCTTGATGATCCCCGGCCGCGTCATCTCCTGGAGGTGGAGGCACGGCTCGCAGAGCATGACGCCGTAGCACTCGACCGAGCCGACCCGGAACTTCTTCCCCACGAGGTCGTTGAGGCCCGCACCCGTGACCGTCACCTGCCGGTGCGTCGAGCCCGGCTCGAGGCCGGCCCCGCGAACGACGTCGCCCTCGATCAGCGTCAGAGCCAGGCCCGGACGGGCGCCGTCGGCGAAGAAGTAGCGGTCGCCGTCGAGCCCCTTGCCGGCGATCGCGTCGACGACGCCGACCTCGCGCACCTCCGTCTCGTCGGGCGCGCGCACGTGGATGGCCTCGACCTTCATCCGCCGTCCGCCTCGAAGAGGCCGTCGGCGTTCGCCTCCTTCGACCAGTGCTCTTGCGTGAGCGCGATGTGCCGATCCATCAGCTCCCCTGCCCGGGCAGGCTCACGGGCGACCACGGCGGCGAGAATCTCCTTGTGCTCGTTCGCGTCCTCCTCCGGCCAGCCCGGCTTCGTGCTCCGGCGCGCGAGGAGCTGCCGGCCGATGTCGAGCGACCACAGGCCCTCCAGCACCCGGACGAACTGCTCGTTCCGCGTCGTGCGTGCGAGCTGGATGTGGAACTCGCGGCTCGTGTCGTGCGCGAACCGGGACGTCGAGGCGGTGAACTGCGCGGCGACGATCTCCTCGAGCGCCCGCAGGTCCTCCTCGGTCGCGCGCTCCGTCGCGAGGCGCACGAAGCCCGGCTCGAGGATCCGCCGCAGCTCGAGCCGTTCCAGCACCGCGTCGAGCCGGAACGACGCGACGAAAAAGCCGCGGTTCGCCTTGAACTCGACGAGCTCGTCGGCGGTGAGCCGGTGGAGCGCTTCCCGAACCGAGGTGCGCGAGATCGCGAGCGCGTCGGCCAGATCGCCCTGTCGGAGGCGCGTGCTCGGCCCCAGCTCGCCGTCCTCGATCAGCGTGCGGATGCGCCGGTACGCCACGTCGACGACGGATCCGGGGCTGATCGGCTCGAGCGTGACGGGGTTCGCGTCCATGCGGCGTCGGAGTCTAGCGGATCGTTCGGACGAATGTTGACATTCGATGTTCGATGTTTTAGGTTCGCGCGGTGACCGCCACGGGCCGTGGAGACCGGCTGCACGCGACGCGGGCGGGCCGGCCGGCCCCCTCCTCCCTCGCCGACCACCGTGGCCGCTGCTGACCACGGCCCGTGGCCACTCCTCGCCGATCGGCGGGCGGTGGTCACCGGCGGCGCGAACGGGATCGGCGCGGCGATCGTCCGCGAGCTCGCCGGGGCCGGCGCCTCCCCCGGCGTCGTGCTCGACCTGGAGCCCTCGCTCGGACGCGGCACCGCGCCTGACGGCTGGAGCGAGGTTGCCGTGGATCTGCGCGACGACGCCTCGGTGACGACGGCGTTCGCGCAGGCGCGCGACGCGGTCGGCGGCACCATCGACGTCGTCGTCGCGGTCGCTGGGATCGTCCCCGCCTGGACGGGCATCGCGGAGCTCGACCCGGACGTGTGGGACGACGTCTTCCGCGTCAACGCGCGTGGCGTGATGCGCACGATCCAGGAGGCGGTGCCGGCGATGGGCGACGGCGGGTCGATCGTCGTGATCGCGTCGCAGAACGCCTGGCGCGGGAACGAGAACCTCGCGAGCTACGTCGCCAGCAAGCATGCGGCCCTCGGCCTGGTCCGGTCGCTCGCGCTGGAGCTCGGCCCGCGCGGGATCCGGGTCAACGCGATCGGCCCGGGCTCGGTGGCGACCGACGCGTACGTCGCGCGCCTGCGAGCGCGCGAGGACGCAGGTGGGCGGACCGTCGACGAGGCCCTCGACGAGGAGGGGCGCGCCACCCCGCTCCAGCGTCTGACGACTCCCGAGGACGTCGCGCGCGCAACGCTCTTCCTCGCCAGTGGCCTCGCCTCGGGCGTCACCGGCCACATCGTCCCCGTCGGCTCGCCGTTCATATGAGCGGCCAGGGCTCGCACGACCGTGCAGCGCTCGTCACCGGCGGCGCCCGCGGGATCGGCCTCGCGATCGTCGAGGCGCTGGCCTCCCGCGGAGACCGGGTCACGATCGCCGACGTCGACCTCGAGAACGCGAGAGCGTCGGCGGCCGACCTCGAGCAGCGGGGTCGGCGTGTCTCGGCCGTCGCGCTCGACGTCTCGGACGTGGAGCAGGTGCATCGCGTCCTCGGCGAGGTCGACGCGGAAGCGGCGCTGACGACCGTCGTCTGCAACGCGGGCCTCGCCCAGTTGGGCGGCGTGCTGGACACGAGCGTGGAGCAGTACGACCGCGTCCTCGCGGTGAACCTCAAGGGCGTCTTCTTCACGATGCAGGCCGCGCTCCGGCTGATGGTCCCGCGCGGGACGGGAAGCGTGGTCTCGATCAGCTCGACGTCCGGCTTCACGGCATCGAGCACGCCACAGGCCGTGTACGACCTGTCCAAGGCGGCGGTGCGGATGCTGACGACGTCGGCGGCGCGCGAGACCGGGCGCACGGGCGTCCGTGTCAACGCCGTGGCCCCGGGGACGGTCGGCACCGACCTGGTCCGCGACCTGCTCAGCAAGGAGGCGATCGCGAGGCTGAGCGACGAGCGGATCCCGATGGGCCGGCTCGCGGAACCGCGCGAGATCGCCGCCGCGGTCGCGTGGCTCTGCTCGGACGAGGCGTCGTACGTCACCGGGCACACACTCGTCGCCGATGGAGGTTGGCTGACATGAGCGAGCGAAGCGGCGCGGACGTCCGCGCGATCGACCACGTCGGGTTGACTGTCCCCGACATCGAGGAGGCGGCCCGGTTCTTCGCCGAGGCGCTCGGCGCGGAGCCGCTCTACGAGATGGCGCCCTCCCAGCCCCCGACCGACGAGAATCTCCGCCTCGAGCAGGCGCAGCTCGGGACTCGCCCCGGCACCCGCTGGCGGAGCGCGCTGATGATGCGCCTCGGCGACGGGCCCTGCATCGAGCTGTTCGACTACGAGGATCCGAACCGCCGTCCGGCGGTCACCGCGACCGACCTCGGCGTCCAGCACTTCGCGATCTACGTCGACGACATCGACGCCGTGAAGGACCGCATGGTCGCCGCGGGCGCGACGGCGATGGAGGGCCCGTCCCCGCTCAACGGCCCGGAGGCGGGCGAGGGGAACCGGTGGCTGTACGTCCAGGCGCCGTGGGGCGGCCTGATCGAGCTCGTGACGTACCCCTCCGCGCAGCCCTGGGAGCAGACGACGAGTCTGCGCCGCTGGAAGGCGGCGTCCGCCAAGCCCACCTCCGACCGGAAGGAGTCGCAGTGATCAAGGTCATGTGGTTCGTCAAGCGCGCCGACCACCTCACCCTCGAGGAGTTCGAGCGCTGGTGGACCGAGACCCACGCGCCCGACATCGTCGACGAGCAGGTGCCGCACCTCGTGCGCTACATCGTCAACGTCCGCACCGACGACAACCTCGCCGGGAAGCCCGACGAGGAGTGCGAGTGGGACGGGATCGCCGAGGAGTGGTTCCCGACGGAGGCGGCCTTCAACGCGGTGTACGGCAAGGAGAACCGCGACGCGCACGAGGACTCGGTCTCGAACACGGGCCGCATCCAGCGTCTGGTCGTCAAGGAGATTACGTTCGTGTGACGCGCCGCGCCCGGTGCGCGGCGTCGTAGGCTTGCCGCGGTGCAGCCGCGGATGCACGAAAGCTGGCTCGAGGTGCTGGGCGACGAGCTCGAGCAGCCCTACATGCGAGAGCTCCGCGCGTTTCTCCTCGAGGAGGTCGCGGCCGGGCGGGGCTTCTACCCGCCCGCCGACCGGGTCTTCAACGCGCTCTCGCTGACGCCCTTCGACGACGTGCGCGTCGTCGTGCTCGGACAGGACCCGTACCACGGACGGGGCCAGGCAATGGGGCTCTGCTTCTCGGTGCCGCCGGGCGTGCCCGCGCCGCCCTCCCTCCAGAACATCCACAAGGAGCTGGCGAGCGACCTCGGGCTGGCGACACCGTCCTCGGGCGATCTCACGCCGTGGGCGGAGCGCGGCGTGCTGCTCCTGAACGCCGTCCTCACGGTCTCCCCCGGGAAGCCCGCCTCGCACGCCGGCAAGGGGTGGGAGCAGTTCACCGACCGGGCGATCCGGGAGCTCTCGGATCGCCGCGAGGGGATCGTGTTCCTCCTCTGGGGGCGATACGCCCAGCAGAAGGGCGCCGTCGTCGATCCGGCCCGCCACCATGTCCTGACCGCGCCGCATCCATCGCCCTACAGCGCCGCGAACGGCTTCTTCGGCTGCCGCCACTTCTCCCGCGCGAACGAGCTGCTCGTCGCGAACGACGCCGAGCCCCTCGACTGGGCGCTGTCCTAGAGGCCGGCGAGGGCTTCGCGGAAGCCGGTGCCGCGCAGGATGCGCGGCTTGCCGCCGACGGACGAGGTGAGCTGCACCCAGCTCTGCCTGCGAACCCAGAAGACGTCCGGGCTCAGCCGCCCCACCTCGCCGTCCAGCCCGAGCAACGTCACGTGGTGCATGTCCCCCAGCGCGATGCGAGCATCGGACGCGTCGATCGGCCGGTACAGGAGCTCGTGGCGAGACGGCACCGCGACCAGCGCCCCTCTCCCCCAGTCCTCGTCGCCGGTGAGGCGCGCCATCGTCTCCGGGAGCAGGAGCGCCAGGCTGGCCGTGAAGAGCGACTCGCCCCTGACGGCCGTGAACGCGCCGCGCCCCTCCTGCCCCACCGTGTGCGCCCGCACTGCGCCGCTGTCGAGCAGCGCACGGAGGTTGTCCCGCCCGCGCTCGACCAGCCGCGCGATCGTCCCCCGCCCGTTCAGCTCCTCGCGCGAAGGCGTCGCGACCGCGTCGCCGAGGTCGACCGTGAGCACCTCGAGCAGGCCCGGCGCGACGAGGCGGGCGTAGCCGAGCGAGTCGGGGTCCGGCACGTATCCGGCCCCGACGAGGCGCAGTCTCAGACCGGAGGCGAGCTCGGCCGCTGTGACGTCGCCGAGCGCACGTGCGGGCGTGGCGACGAGCTGCACATGGTCGTCGATCAGCTGCGGCCACTCGCTGGCGTCGGCACCGGCACAGAGCGCGCCGATGTTCCAGAGCCCGAACGTCGTCCCGCCGCGATCCTCGATCCGGTCGGGATAGACGTCCACGTCCCGCCCGACGGCGGCGAACGACCTTGCGACGAGCCGCCGGAGCTCGTCCGCCTGCGTCAGCGTGAAGTACGTCAGGTGCTCGTCGTAGGGCGGCGGAGCGCTTCGTTTGAGGAGTTTCATGGGCGTCTGCACACGGTGACAGCGCTCGCTTTGGTTGCGAAGCCCCCGTCCGAGTGAACGCCCCGAGACTCACGACCGGCCCACGAAAGGGCGATTCCGTAGGATTTCGGGCGTGCCGTTCGACATCGGCCCGTGGGAGATCGTGATCCTGCTCGCCGTGCTCGCTCTCCTCTTCGGGGCGAAGGGCGTGCCGGACGTCGCGCGGCGGCTCGGGACGAGCGTCCGCGAGGTGAAGGACGCTGTCGGGGAGGTCGACCCGCGCCGGATGCTCGACCCCGCACCGGACGATGCTCCGAGCACGCCGGAGTCGCAGCGGACACCCGACGCGTGAGCGACGGCGAGCTGGCGGACGTCACGCGGCGCACGCGGCTCGCTGCCGAGCGAACCTGGCTCGCGTGGTGGCGTACCGGCATCGCCGCCTCGGCCGCGGCGCTCGCGGTAGGTGGCCTCGTGCCGCAGCTCGTCGAGGGAACGCACTGGCCCTACGTGGCTCTCGGCGTCGGCTACGCACTCGCCGCGATCGCGATCTTCGCCCTCGGCGCGCTCCGAACGCGCGCCGTCGAGCAGGCGCTCACAGAAGGCAGGTACGTGTCGCTCTCGCCAACCTGGATCTTCGTGCTCTCGGCAGCGGGCGTGATCCTCGCCGTGGGGACGCTCGCCGTCGTGCTCTTCATCGAGCGATAGGCTCGCGCCCGGTGAGCGTGGCCCGGAAGCTTCTCGTTGCGAACCGCGGAGAGATCGCGGTGCGTATCTTCTCGACCTGCCGCCGCCTGGGCATCGGGACCGTCGCCGCCGTCGGCCCCGGCGACGAGGAGGCGCTCCACGCCCGGGTCGCGGACAGCGCCGTCGAGGTGGACTCGTACCTCGACGCCGATGCGCTGGTCGCCGCCGCGAACCACGCCGCCGCAGAGCTCGTCCACCCCGGTTACGGCTTTCTCGCCGAGAGCGCCGACTTCGCGGAGGCCGTCCTCGCGGGCGGGCTCGTCTGGGTCGGTCCGCCCCCCGAGGCGCTCCGCCGTGGCGGCAACAAGCTCGAGGCGAAGCGGATCGCCACCGCGGCCGGCGTCCCGACCCTGCCCACCGGCGAGCCCCACAAGCTCGGCTTCCCGCTCCTCGTCAAGGCGGCGGCCGGCGGCGGCGGACGAGGGATGCGCGTCGTCGAGCGACCCGAGGATCTCGCGGACGCGAGCGAGGCCGCGTCCCGCGAGGCCGAGGCCGCGTTCGGCGACGGCACGGTGTTCTTCGAGCGGTATCTGCCCGAGCCACGGCACGTCGAAGTCCAGGTGCTCGGCGACCGGCACGGCACCGTCGTCGCGCTCGGGGAGCGCGACTGCTCCGTTCAGCGACGCCACCAGAAGGTCGTCGAGGAGTCTCCCGCGCCCGGGCTCCCCGCCCTGGTGCGGGAACGACTCGCGACGCATGCCGTCGCGTTCGCGACCGAGCTCGGGTACGAGAGCGCCGGGACGGCCGAGTTCCTGGTCGACGGCGACGACGTGTACTTCCTCGAGCTCAACGCGCGCATCCAGGTCGAGCACCCCGTCACTGAGGCGGTGACGGGCCTCGATCTCGTCGAGCTCCAGCTGCGCGTTGCGGACGGGGAGCGGCTCACCGGGCTCGAGCCGCGGGGAAGCGGGCACGCGGTCGAGGCGCGGCTCTACGCCGAGGATCCGCGGACGTTCCTTCCCCAGCCGGGTCGCATCACGCGCCTGTCGCTTCCCGAGGGCATCCGCGTCGACGCGGGTGTGTCGGAGGGGGACGAGGTCGGCGCCCGCTACGACCCGCTGATCGCGAAGCTCATCGCGCACGGCGCCGACCGAGGCGGGGCGCTCGATCGGCTCGCGGCCGCGCTCGACGAGACCGTCGTCGCGGGCGTCACCTCGAACCTCCCCTTTCTCCGCTGGCTCGTCGCGCACCCTGCATTTCGGCGCGGGGAGCTCTCCACGGCATTCCTCACGCGGTACCCGCCGCTGTCCCGCACCCCCCGTGCCGCGCGGCACGGCTGGAGCGGCGGCTGGCGCCTCAACCTCCCCGCCGCTCCCGTGCTCGGCCCGCTCGAGGTCGAGGAGTCGGGGCGCGGAGGCGGGCCCACCGGCGCCGCCGACGGTCGCGTGACCGCGCCGATGCCCGGCACGGTGATCGAGGTGCGGGTCGCTGAGGGCGAGCGCGTCTCCTCCCACCAACCGCTCGTCGTGCTCGAGGCGATGAAGATGGAGCAGGTGGTCACGGCGCCGTACGAGGCGGGCGTTCGCTCCGTCGACGTGAGTGTCGGCGACCGGGTCTCGTCCGGTGCCGTGCTCATCACGCTGGAGGCCACGTGACCGTCCTCGGCACACATGTCGCCCGCGACGAGACCTTCCGGCGGCGCGAGGCGACGATGGAGGCGCTCGTCGCCGAGCTCCGCGACCGTACGGCACTCGTCGCGTCCGGCGGCGGCGAGGCGTCGCTCGAGCGCCATCGCTTGCGCGGCAAGCTGCCCGCGCGCGAGCGCATCGACCGGCTCCTCGACCCGGGCACCGCCTTTCTCGAGCTGAATGCCCTCGCCGCGTGGGAGCTGTACGACGGTCAGGCGCCGTCGGCGGGGATCGTCACGGGCATCGGGGTCGTCGAGGGCCGTGAATGCGTGGTCGTCGCGAACGACGCGACCGTGAAGGGCGGCTCGTACTTCCCGCTCACGGTGAAGAAGCATCTCCGCGCGCAGGAGGTCGCCGAGCAGAACCACCTCCCGTGCATCTACCTCGTCGACTCGGGCGGCGCGTTCCTCCCGCTCCAGGCCGAGGTGTTCCCCGACCGCGACCACTTCGGCCGGATCTTCTTCAACCAGGCCCGCATGTCCGCGAAGGGCATTTCCCAGATCGCCGTCGTGATGGGCTCCTGCACGGCCGGCGGCGCGTACGTGCCGGCGATGTCGGACGAGACGATCATCGTCCGCGGCACGGGGACGATCTTCATCGGCGGGCCGCCGCTCGTGAAGGCGGCGACGGGTGAGGAGGTGACGGCGGAGGAGCTCGGCGGCGCCGACGTCCACGCACGACGCTCCGGAGTCGCCGATCACTACGCGACCTCGGACGAGCACGCGCTGGCACTCGCTCGGCAGGTCGTCGCGCATCTCGGCGACCCGGCGCCCGTCCCCTGGGACGTCGCGCCGCCCGAGCCGCCGGTCGTCGACCCGAGCGACCTCTACGGGCTCGTCCCGGAGGACTTCCGCCACGAGCTCGACCCGCTCGAGCTGATCGCCCGGATCATCGACGGAAGCCGCTTCCACGAGTTCAAGGCGCTCTACGGGGACACGCTCGTCTGCGGGTTCGCGCACATCGAAGGGCATCCGGTCGGGATCCTCGCGAACCGGGGGATCCTGTTCGCCGAGTCGTCCCAGAAGGGCGCGCACTTCATCGAGCTCGCCTGCAAGCGGCGCATCCCACTCGTCTTCCTCCAGAACATCACCGGCTTCATGGTCGGCCGAGAGTACGAGGAGGGCGGGATCGCCCGCGACGGCGCGAAGCTCGTGATGGCGGTCGCCTGCGCGGACGTGCCGAAGCTCACGGTCGTGACGGGCGGCTCGTTCGGCGCCGGGAACTACGCGATGTGCGGGCGGGCGTACGGGCCGCGGCAGCTCTGGATGTGGCCGAACGCGCGGATCAGCGTGATGGGCGGCGACCAGGCGGCGACGGTGCTGACGATGGTCGGAGACGCGGACCCGGACGAGATCCGCGCGACCTACGAGCGCGAGGGCTCTCCCTACTACTCGACCGCGCGTCTCTGGGACGACGGGATCATCGACCCGCGCGACACACGGCGCGTGCTCGCCCTCGGCCTGGCGGCCGCCGCGAACGGCCCTGTCCCGGAGACGACCTTCGGCGTGTTCCGCATGTAGGCCGCTCGGTCAAGCCGGGACTCACACCAGGCTCTTCCGCCTGGAGGCGCGCGCTCCATCCGGCCGCCGCGTGACGATCCGCGCATCGTCGTCCACCGGAGGTCACCGATGCGCGTCACCCCGTCCACCGTCCTCGCCGCCCTCGCATTGTTCTTCGCCCTCGGCGGCTCCGCGATCGCCGTCCGGGACGCGGTCAGGCCTCAGGCGCGGTGCGCGCCGGGCGCCGTCCGCGGCTACATCGCCGTGAACGGCGATCCCACGAAGGGCATCGCCAACATCGGCGACCAGTTCACGAGCGCGAAGCCCGAGGTCGGGGCGCGCTTCAACTGCGCCGGAGGCGCACCGCAGGCGCGCCGGGTAGCCACGGGTGTGTACGAGGTGCGCTTCCCGGGGAACGGCGCACAGGTCCCCATGGTCAGCGCGCCCGCGGCCGAGACGACGGTCGGGGCGGTGGGGCCCGGGACGTTCCGCGTCGGGCTCTGGGTGCCGGGCCGGCAGGACGCGGTCGACACGCCGTTCGCGGTCGCGATCTTCTGACGACCAACGTCGCGGGGACCCTGCGGGCGCAGGGTCCCCGCGAGACTCTCACGCTCGGTCCGGATCGAGGACGTCGCCGGTCTCGAGCAGCGTCTTGAGGCCGCTCAGCACCATCATCCAGCCGGGGCCGCTGACCGACTCGGCGGTCTTGGGCGAGCCGTCGAGCTGGTCGTGCGTCACGCTCAGGAGGCAGTACCCGCCCTCCTGCGGCTCGATCTCCCAGGTCACCCGGCTCTCCGGCTCCTCCGCGAGCTCCGGCGAGTAGCGCGACTGCCATCCGTGCACGAGCCGGTGCGGCGGGTCGTACTCGAGCGTCGGCGAGTCGCCCCAGTTCTCGCCGTTCGGCCCGTACCCGCGGTGGCGCTCGGGTGTGTTCTCCACCCGGGCACCGTGGAAGTAGCGGATCGTGAACTCCGGCTTGGTGATCGCGTCCCAGATCGCCTCCGGGGTCGCCTTGATGAACAGCTGGTAGACCTGCGTCGTCTGCGCGGTCATGGTCGTCATGCCGTCTCCTCCAGTTCCGTCTTGAGGTCTGCGAGCGCCGCGACGCGGTGCTCCGTGTACTTGTCGATCCACCGGTCGTGGATCAAGCGGATCGGCACCGGGTTGAGGTAGTGGAGCTTCTCCCGTCCCGACCGCCGTGTGACGACGAGATGCGCGTCCTCGAGGACGCGCAGGTGCTTCATCACTCCGAAGCGCGTCATCTCGAGCTCCGACTCGAGCTCCGTCAGCGTGCGGCCGTCACGCTCGAAGAGCCGGTCGAGGAGATGGCGCCGGGTGGGATCAGCGAGCGCCTTGAACACGAGATCGTCGTCGGTCATACCGACACAATACGTGACCAAATAGTCACATGTCAAGGTCAGGCAGACTCGGGCCATGGACGGCGGCGACCTCGCGCTCCGCAACACCACCTATGCGCTCTTCGTGAGGGAGGGTCGCGCGCCGACGGCGGAGGACGTGGCGCGCGAGACGAGGCGGCCCGAAGAAGAGGTCAGAGCTGCGTGGGAGCGGCTTCACGACGAGCACGCCATCGTCCTCGACGCGGAGACACGGTCGATCCGCATGGCGAACCCGTTCTCGGCCGTCACCACGCCTCACCGCGTCGAGGCGGCCGGCCGGTCCTGGTACGCGAACTGCGCCTGGGACGCGTTCGGCGTCCTCGCCGCTCTCGGCGTCGACGGGCGCATCGAGACGACGTGCCCGGATTGCGACGCGCCGCTCGTCGTGGAGATGCGAGACGGCTCGCCCGACGACGAGACTCTCGTCTTCCACTCCCTCGTCGATGCCGCCCACTGGTGGGACGACATCGTCTTCACCTGAAGCGCGATGAACCTCTTCCGGTCGGAGGAGCACGTCGAGCGGTGGCTTGGCGGCCGCAGCCCCGGCTCGACGATCCCGGTGACCAAGCTGGCCGAGCTCGCGAACGCGTGGTGGTCGACCCGCCTCGATCCGGACTGGCGGCCGCGCTCGCGCGAGGAGAGCCAGGCGATCCTCGACGGTCTCGGGCTGACCGGCCCCTCTTGGCGTCTGCCCGGCGCCTGATGGAGGCCGCGGGCATCGCCGACGACGTCCGCGCGGTCGTGCTCGTCGAAGGGCTAAGCGACCGGGTCGCGGTCGAGGCGCTCGCGCTGCGGCACGGGCGCGACCTCGCCGCCGAGGGCGTCTCCGTCGTGCCGATCGGCGGCGCCCAGGCAATCCGGCGCGCGCTCGACCTCTACGGCCCCCCGGGTCTCGACCTGGTGCTCGCCGGCCTCTGCGACGTCGGGGAGGAGCGCAGCTACCGGCGGGGCCTCGAGCGCGCGGGGCTCGGCAGCGATCTCACGCGCGAGGGGATGGAGCGACTCGGCTTCTACGTCTGCGAGGCCGATCTCGAGGACGAGCTCATCCGGGCGCTCGGGCCCGACGCAGTCGAGCATGTCGTCGAGACACGGGGCGACATCGCCCCGTTCCGCACGCTCCAGAAGCAGCCCGAGTGGCGCGGCCGGCCGCTGCACGACCAGCTGCGGCGATTCTTCGGCTCGGGCGGGCGGCGGAAGATCCGCTACGCACGGTTCCTCGTCGAGGCGCTCGAGCCCGACCGGGTGCCGAGGCCGCTCGACCGCGTCCTGCGGCACGTCTAGCCATCGCCGGGGGAAGCCGCCTCGCGCCGTTCGGCTGTCGCGAACGTCGCTTGTTCTGCAATGAAGCGGCGCGGCACCGTTGCGGACGACAGCTTCGAAGGAGGGACTCTCGTGCGCATCATCGTGGTTGGAGGAGCCGGAACCATCGGCACGGCCGTCGTGGAGCTCCTGTCGGCTCGACATGACGTGGTCGTGGCCGGTAGGCGGTCCGGCGACGTGCGGGTGGACATCAGCTCGCGCGATTCGGTGCAGTCCATGTACCGCCGGATCGGGAGCTTCGACGCGCTCGCCTGCGCGGCCGGCGAGGCGCACTTCGGCCCGTTCGAGACCATGACCGACGAAGAGCTCGAGCTCGGCGTTCAGAGCAAGCTCCTCGGGCAGTTGCGCCTCGTCCTCCTCGGGAGATCGCTGATCTCCGAGGCGGGCTCGTTCACGCTCATCTCCGGCTACATCTTCGACGATCCGATCCCCGAGGCGACCAGCTTCGCCGTGGCAAACGGCGGCATCGAAGGCTTCGTGCGTGCTGCGGCCCTCCGCCTCGAGCGGCGCGTGCGGATCAACGCCGTCAGCCCGGGGATGGCGCAGGACAGCTACGAGCAGTTCGGCCCCTTCAATCCCGGCCGCGCCCCCGTTCCGATGCTCGAGATCGCGTCCGCCTTCGAGCGAAGCATCGAGGGCTGGCGCACCGGCGAGATCATCCGGGCATGGTGACCGGGCCGGTGCGCCCGAGCGCCGGCCGCCGGCTGGGCACACCTGCTCGCTAGTCTTTTTCGATGCCCGCAAGCGTCCACAGGGCAGCCTTGGTGCTCGATCTCTTCTCGGTCGAGCGGCCGGATTGGGGGCCGACCGAGGTGGCAAGCGAGCTGAGCATTGCCAAGTCCACCGCGCACGCGCAGCTCCGAGAGCTGACCCGTGTCGGGCTGACGGAGCGAATGCCGTGCGGGCGCTACCGGCTCGGCTGGCGAACGGTGGGGCTTGCGCGGACGAAACTGGCCACGAGCGGGTACCGCGACTCACTGATGCCCACTGCGCGCCGACTGGCGAGCCACTTCGGCGAGACGGTCCACATCGCGGCATGGGAGCGCGGCCGCGTGCTGTACGTCGCCAGCCAACGCCCGCCCGACGGTGTGGCCGCGCCGGCGAAGCCTGTTGCCGCGCAGCTGACGCCGCCGGGCACGGTGCTGCTCGCGGAGCGAGCCGACGGCGCCGGCAGCGGGCTCGATCCCGACGAGCTCGACCACACGCGCCGACTCGGCTACGCGGTCGGGGCTCAGCGCGCCCTCGACGGGGTGGATTGCGCCGCCGCGCCGGTACGCACCGGCGACGGGCCGGCGTCCGTCGTCCTCGCGCTCTGCGCCCCGCACGACCGGTTCCAGCGCCGGCGCGACGAGTACGCGCGTGCGATCGCCGGCGCGGGCGAGCGGATCGCTCGGTCCGTTCGGCGGTAGCGAGCGGGCGTGCTCACGGCCGCCGGGCGGCGGCATGCCCCCGGCACGTCTGACAACGCTTGTCGTGAATCACCACAAGCGTTGTCACGCCTCGACGGCTGCCTCCGCCTCGCGGAGGTACTGGTGGACGAAGGCGATCGCCATGCTTCCCTCCCCGACGGCCGCCGCGCAGCGCTTCACCGGCCCGTAGCGGACGTCACCGCACGCGAAGATCCCGGGGACGGTCGTCTCGAGGAGGTGGGGGTCCCGCTCCAGCCCCCAGCGCCCCGACGCGGCGGCGTCCGATCCGGTGAGCACGTAGCCGTTCTCGTCGCGCGCGATCTCGGGCGGCAGCCACTCCGTCTCGGCGTCCGCGCCGATCATGATGAACAGGCCATCCGACCGCAGCCACGCGGTCTCCGACGTTCCGGGCGAGCCCACCTCGATCGCCTCGAGCGCCGTGTCGCCGTGCAGCGCGACGATCTCGACCCGTGGGATCATCGTGATGTTCGGGCGCTTCTCGATCTGCTCGACGAGGTAGCGCGACATGCTCCTCCCGAGCCCGTCCCCCCGACAGAGAAGGGTCACGGAGCGAGCGTGCGTCGAGAAGTTGAGCGCCGCCTGACCCGCCGAGTTGCCCGCGCCGACGATGTGGACGTCGTGGCCGTGCGTGCCCTGCGCGTCGCTCCGCGCGGCGCCGTACGTGACGCCCCTGCCCGCGAGCTGCTCACCACCGTCGACGGCGAGCCGCCGCCACACCACGCCGCACGCAAGGATGATCGTGTGCGCGCGGAGGACGTCTCCGCCGTCGAGATGGACGTGCCGCGTCACGGGGTCGATCCGCACGATCTCGCGCGTCACGAGGATCTCGGCGCCGAGGCGCCGCGCCTGCCGGAGCGCGCGATCCGCGAGCTCGACCCCCGACACGCCCTCGTGGAAGCCGAGGTAGTTGTCGATCCGCGACGACGCGCCCGCCTGGCCGCCCGGCACCTCACGTTCGACGACGATCGTCCGCAGGCCCTCCGACGCGCCGTACACCGCGGCGGCGAGCCCCGCGGGCCCAGCGCCGACCACGACGGTGTCGTACTCCGCGGCCTCGGGCTCGGTGCCGAGGCCGAGTAGCTCGGCAACGCGTCGCAACTGGGGACGCACGACGATCTTGCCGTCGACGACGCGGATCGCGGGGCAGTCGTCCTCGGTGGGCAGCGGGCTGCCCCACTGCTCGGCCGCATCCGGATCGTCCGGCTGGAGCCACGTGAACGAGATCTGGTTGCGGTGGAGGAACCGGCGGAGCTCGGTGCAGGCGCCGTCGAGGCGGCTCCCGACGACGAGCGCCCGCGGCGGCGACGACTCCGAGGCGAGCCCCTGGAGCCCGCGAGATCCCGTCATCCGGTGCGCCGCGAGGCGTCCGACCTCCTTCGCGACGTCCGGCGCGACCGCGGCGACCGCGTGGTAGTCCTGCGGCTCGACGCGCATCACTCGGGACGGCTCGGCCGCGCGAAACCCCACGGGGAAGACCGTGCCGAGCGTGATCGGCACCTCGCCGAAGATGTCCCCCACCTCGCGCTCGCCGACGACCCGCTCGACCCCGTCGACGAGCCGCACGGCCTCGATCGTCCCCTCGAGCACCGCGAACAGCGCGCGATCCGCGCCCTGGTGTGCCGCGTACTCTCTCGGCTGCAGGCTGATGTCGGCGGATGCCCGCGCGAGCCGCTCGCAGTCGGCCCTATCGAGCCCCGCGAAGATCGCGACGCGGCAGACGTCGTCGGCGGTGACCATGGGCTCAACGCTACTGCGTCGCGAGCGAGAGTCGCGGCACGGCTGGATGATTGGCATCAATCATCTAGTCTCGCCCGGTGGACGAGGCGACGTTCGACGTAATGATCGACGGCGGCATCCTCCACGGGCACCGCGGCGGGACGGGTGTCCCGGCGCTCCTGCTCCACGGCGGCGCGGCCGTTCCCGACTACATGGGCGCGTGTGCCGAGAGGCTCGACGGGATCTTCGCGACGATCCGGTACACGCAGCGCGGAGCGCCGCCCTCGGAGGCCGGCCCGCCGTACACCATCGAGTCGCACGTGTCCGACGCCGTCGCCGTGCTCGACTCGCTCGGGATCGACCGCGCCTGGGCGATCGGTCACTCGTGGGGCGGCCACCTCGCCCTCCACCTCGGTCACCTGCACGAGGATCGCCTGCTGGGACTGCTGCTGATCGACCCGCTCGGTGCGGACCCCGCGGTGTTCACGGAGCTGGACGCAAACCTACGTCGAGGCATGACGGACGAGGAACGACGTCGCGTCGACGAGATCGAGGAACGCCGCCGCGGTGGGGAGGCTACGGAGGAAGATCTGCTCGAGCGCCTCCGGCTCGTCTGGCCCCACTACTTCGTGAAGAGTGAGCGCGCGAGCCCGCCGCCCCAGCACATCGGGGTCAGGTCCTCGATCGAGACCAACCGCTCCATCGCCGCGCACTACGACGCGGAAACGCTCGTGTTCGGGCTTCCCGGGCTCGCGCTCCCCGCGCGCTTCGTCCACGGTGAGTCCGACCCGATGCCCCTGGCGTCCACGGAGCGCACCGCGGCCCTGTTCGAAGACGCGCGCATGGAGGTGATCCCCGACTGCGGCCATTTCCCGTGGCTCGAGCAGCCGGAAGCCTTTCGCGGAGCCGTGGAGCGCCTGGTCGCCGGCGACGTCTGAGAGCCGCGATCAACCGCCCGGCGGCGGGAAGCGGACGTGCAGGTGGTAGTCGTGGCCCGCGTACGGGATCACGACACCGGACGGGCCGCGAAACCCGGTCCCGTAGCCGACGAAGATCATCTGCGCGCCGGCCGCGACGAACCGGTCGACGAGGTCCTGTGAGAGCCGCCGGTCGATCTGGTCGTGCGCGACCGGAGCTTCGAGCTTGTGGTCGAGCCGCGGAAAGTAGATGTCGGCGTCGAGCCCGTTCTGGTGCGAGACGTGCTCGTCCATCGGCCCACCGCCCTCGCGGCTGATGTCGCCGACGACGATGCGCGCCGCGTCCGGATGCGTCGCGCGGTAAGCGGCGGCCACCGAGACGATGGTGCGGATCGTGTGCTCGGTCCCGTAGAGGCGCTTCGGGGCGTTCGGCGAGCTGTCGGTGACGGGGTTCCAGGTGACCCAGTCCGGGCCCTGGAGCGGGAGCTGGGTGCCGTCGCCGAGGCTGCCCGACCACGGCAGGCCGCTCGAAACACCGTGATGCCATGCGATCGTCGGCGCCGCCTTTGCCTTCGCGGCAGCCTCATGCCGTCTGGATGCAGCCGTCTCGTGCCCGAGCGGCGGCCCGATCGTCGTGCCCTCGGCCACCGGAACGCCCGTGCCGACGCGAAACGTGAGAGAAGGTGGGTCGTCGAGCATGCCCGCAGGCTCCGGCCCGGCGCCGCTCCGGAGCGCGGCGAGCGCGAGCACGACCGCCGGGGACAGTGCGACCGCCGTCGTCCTCGCCCGGCGGAGGTAGCGGCGCCGTTCCCAGGCGGCGCGGCGCACGCGCGAGGCGACGAGCCCTGGCGGCGGAGCGAGGCTGGGGATCGCCGCGGTCCCGATCCCGGCAAACGCCGGAGCCGCTACCGCCTCGCGAAACCAGACGACGTCGGTGTCCAGCCACAGCTCACCGGTGCGCCAGCCCATGGACCTTCTCCCTTCGGACGGAAGCCATTATCTCCTCCGCCGAGAGCCCGGACCACGAGGAGAGGGCCTTCCGCCCTCTCCTGCGTCCGGCCGACTACCGGCTTCGCCGAGCGTCGAGACCTAGAGCCGCGGGCCGGACGGCGACCTGGAGATCTCTTCCACCATCTCGCCGACCGTCTTCTCCTTCGCCTCGAGCGCGACGTCCGCCTGCGCGAGGATGCCGACCAGGCGGTTGTCCTCGTCCACCACCGGGAGGCGCCTGACCTGCTCGGACGCCATCTTCGTGAGAGCGTCGGAAAGGTCCTCCTCGGCATACACGGTGACGAGCTCGCGGCTCACGACCTCGCGAACCGGCATGCCCCGTGGGTCCTTTCCTTTTGCCACTGCGCGGACGACGATGTCCCGGTCGGTGATCATGCCGGCCAGCTCCTCGCCCTCGAGAACGGGCAACGAGCCGATGTTCTCGCTCTCCATGAGCGATGCGGCCTCGGAGATCGGCGTGTCCAACGTCACGCAGCGCGGGCGATCGGTCATCACCTCGCGAACCTTGGTTCCCATGACTCCTCCCTTGCTCTCTTACCGTTGCAAGGGCTACCCGCCCCGCGCCGCCCCTCAAACCGTCCGCTGTCCACGCGCAGACCTTCCACCGAGGCACGGGTTGTGCTCGACTACGCGCGGGACGGCCGACTGGAGGTGGTGCCTTTGTCCGGCACAGCGACCGAGGAAGAGCTGGTTGCGCTCGTCCAACGCGTCACCCAGGCGGCGCGCGCGTTGATCTCCGGCGACATCCGCGGGTATGTCGCCCTCATCCGCCATGCGGACGACTACACGCTCATGTCCCCGTACGGGGGCGAGCCGGTGCGTGGGTTCGACGACTCCGACGAGGCGCTGGCGGGGCTGGCGCAGTTCTTCCGCGGAGGCGAGGCGGACGTCGAGGTCGTGGAGACGTATGCCTCGGGCGACCTGGCCGTCCTCGTTGTGATCGAGCGTCAGCGCGGCACCGTCGGGGATCTTCCGGAGCAGGACTGGTCGCTCCGCGTGACCTGGGTGTTCCGGCGCCTTGGCGAGTCGGACTGGGAGCTCGTGCACCGCCACGCCGACACGTTGGTGCACCCGATCGACCACGAGCGACTCGGACAGCTCGCCCGCGGCGACTGAGGGCGTCGCCGGAGCGGAGGACGCGAGAAGAGCCATGAGGGGTTTCCGTGACGCAGTCGTCGCGACCACCGAACCACCGTGCAGTGAGCCGGCGAATCAGCCGCGATGCCTCGGGTCGCCGCGTTGCTCGTCCGGACGATACGCCCGTACGCGCTCCACCTCTCGCTGCTCGCCTATACGCCTCTCCTGCTCTTCGCCGACGGGGCGACGGAGGGAGTCGAGCCGCAGATCGCCCTCGGGCTGCTCACCTTCGCAGTGTTGTGGGCCGCCTCGCGGCGCGTCGAGCCGGCACGGCGCTGGGAGGGCTGGCTGTGCGTGCCGGTCGCAACGCTGTTCGAGGTGTTCGGCTCGCTCGTCTGGGGCGGCTACACCTACGAGCTGCAGAACATCCCGCTGTACGTCCCTCCGGGTCACGCCCTCGTATACGTGTTCGGGATCACGGCGGGCACGCTGCCCGTGATGCGCCGGCACGGGCGCACTCTCCGGGGGCTCGTGATGGTGGTCGCGAGCGGCTGGGTCCTCGCCGGACTGACGGTGCTGCCGTTTCTCACCGGCCGACTCGACGTGCAGGGGGCGATCGTCTGGCCGCTCCTCGCGTGGTGCGTGCTGCGGTCGAGGAAGGGCGACATGTTCGCCGCCATCTGGGTGGCGGTCGCCACGATCGAGATCGCGGGAACGTGGGCGGGCGACTGGGGCTGGGCCGCGTCCGCTCCGTGGTCGCATCTGCCATCGGGCAACCCGCCGTCCGCGATCGCGGCCGGTTACGCGGTCATCGACGGCTCGGTCGCCCTGCTCGCGCCCCTGGTGCTTTCCGTTGCGCTTCGCGCTCGGTCAGCGAACTTCGGGGAACGTCCACGCACCGCTCTCGACCTCGGGCCTCGGTCGGTATAGGCGGACGAGGTAGTTCCACCCGTCCATGATCGGGATGCAGTTAGGACGGTCGTCGGCGCATCCGCCGAAGTGAACGGTGATCGAGCCGTCGTCGTTCGGGGTTGCTGTGATGTTGTTCACGCTGTACGCGTCCCGGTCGTTCGGCTCGAAGAACCCCGCCTCGTTGTAGACGGAGATCGACCAGAACCCGTCCACGGGCACGTCCCGGACGGTCACCGAGTACTCGCCGTCGCCTGGCAGACCGGGGAACGCGCCCTGGTAGATCGCCTCGTCGGGCGGAAGACCACCCCACCCCGCGGCCGTGCCGATCAGGTGGTGGATCGGGTCGACCTCGTCCTTGCGGCCGAAGGCGGGGCGCTCCGACCCGGCGATCGCTGCACCGAGCCCCTTCGCCAGCTCGAGGATTGCCGACCGCGTCTGGTCGAGGCTGTCCTCGTCCCAGTCGGGCATCACGAACGGCTGCGCTGACCCGGCGGTCAGGCCCAGTCGATCTTGCAGTGCGTTGACAGTCGCCACGTCATCAGCGTCGGCGGGGTCGACGAGGATGCGGGCCGCGAGCATCACCCACGGCGTGTCGAACTCGTCCACGCCGATCGCATGATCCCCCGGCTCGTGGAAGAGCCGGTTGATGTGGTGGTCCTGGTTGACGACCATGACCGACAGGTACCGGTCTCCCGCCTCGGGGATCGTGAACGTCGCGTCGTCGGAGATGTCGACGATCGCGAAGCTGTACAGCGTGTCGCGATTCAGGCGGATCACGGTCTGGCGATCGATCGCCGCGGGAGCGCGGTTGTGGTTCCAGACGTTGACGCCGCCCGCGTCCCGTTGCAGGTCGGAGAACATCCGATCGGTCTCAGCGCGTACGAAGTTGTCGACGTTGACGGCCGTGCTCACGTGATCGCCCCCCGGATCGACGAGCCGGCCTCGATCGTAGTCGCCCGGGCGCGCGAGACGCGACCGCACATGCATCGCGGCAGCCCGCCACGACGAACCCCGAAGGGCCGAAGCGGAGGAGTGGAGGCGGCGGGAATCGAACCCGCGTAACGTTCCCGCCATCTATTTGCAGGGGTTTCGGCCGCGTGCTGCCGTTCTCGGCCATGCCGCCTGCTTCAGACGGGCGGTGCCGATTCGCCTACTCCGAGCGCGAGGCCAATCGCCTCGTCTCGTGCGAGCGCTGCTCCAGCCGCGAACTCAGACGCGAGTCGCTCGGGCCCCAGCCGATCGCGGAGGCTCTCCTCGAATGCGAGGTCAACTGCATCGCGGGGAGCGCCGAGGCGAGATAACCGGTCGTCCACCCAGCCGAGCAGCCGCGCTGCGGTGTCGGCGTCACCGGCCTCCGCCTGACAGGAGGCGATCCCCCACATCGCGTCAAGCCCGATCACGACGAGGCCGATTTCCTCCGCCGCAATCAACCCGCGCCGGAAGTACTCGCGCGCCAGAGGTAGGTCGCCGAGCGCTCGAGTCGCGTGGCCGAGGTGGGTGAGTCCCCGTGCGCGTCGGTCGAGGTCGCCGCGCGCCTCGCCGATCACAAGGCTCTCCTCGAACAACTCGATCGCGCGCTGGTAGTCCCCGTCGCTCAGGTACACGCCGCCGAGGTTGTTCAGGGCGGCCGAGATCAGCCAACCGTCGTCGACTCTTCGGGCGAGTACCAACGACTCCTCGTACAACGCATGCGCCTCGTCCCGATTCCCGCGCTCCCCCGCGGCCATCGCAAGCGTATGGACGCCCACCGCCTCTCCCCGCGGCAGTCCCGACTTCCGCGAGAGCTCCAACAAGCGTGTCGCCCACTGTTCGCCGTCGTCGACATCACCCTGCCACAGCGCCAGGATCGCAGCGCCCCAGAGCGCATCCACCAGGCGCTCGGGTTGGGCCTCGCCGCCGAGCGCCAGCGCGGAGGTCAGGAGGCCCCGACCCTCGGTCCAGTGCCCCCGCTGAGCCCAGTACAACCAGATCCCACCCACCAGCTGCAGCGCACGATCCTTGTCCTCGCAGGCGAGCAGGTGCTCGAGCGACGCCCGCAGGTTCGCGTGCTCAGCTGCGAGCCGGTCCAGCCATTCGGGCCCCCGTCGCGCGTCCAGTTCCGGTCGTGCGCGCTCGCCGAGCATGAGGAACCAGGCCGCGTGGCGGTCGCGGAGGTCGCTCACGTCCGGCAGCTCTTCGAGCCGCTCTGCCGCGAACTCGCGAATCGTCTCGAGCATCCAGTACCGGTCGCCGGTGCGCCGGAGCAAGCTCTTGTCGACCAGGGAGGCGATCGCGTCGACGACGGCGCCGCAGATCTGCTCGGCGGCATCCAGCGTGCAACCGCCGGCGAACACGGCCAGGCGGGCGAAGAGATCCTGCTCCGCTGCCGTCAGAAGGTCATGGCTCCAGGCGATCGTCGCGCGCAGCGTCCGCTGCCGCTCAGGCGCCGCGCGAGAGCCCCCGGACAGCAAAGGCAGTCTCTGCTCGAGTCGTTCGAGCAGGACGGAGGGCGAAAGAGCCTTCACGCGCGCAGCAGCCAGCTCGATCGCGAGCGGAAGACAGTCCAGGCGCCTGCAGATTTCGGCGACCTCGCCGTCCGCCGCGAAGTCGGAGCTGACCGCCAGCGCACGCTGCACAAACAGATCGACCGCCTCTGGCTCTTGCAACGGATCGACGGCCACCTCCCACTCGCCATCGACGTGCAGGGGCTCGCGGCTCGTGACGAGCACCGTCAGGTGCGGACAGGATTCGATCGTCTCCGCGATCCCGGAGGCTGCTTCGAGCAGATGCTCGAAGTTGTCCAAGACCAGCAACAGGCGCTGATCGCGAACGGTTGCGGAGAGCGTGTCCTTCGACCCGAGCGCCTGCGCGGCGGCGGTCTCCACGAGTGCGGGATCGGCAAGCGAGGCAAGCGGGACCCACCACACGCCCCGGTCGTAGTCGTCGGCAGCCGCCGCAGCAGCCTGCAGCGAGAGCCGCGTCTTGCCGCTGCCACCCGATCCGGTCAGCGTCACCAGCCGGACCTCGGGCCTGCGCAACATGGCCCCGATCTGGTCGATCTCCCGCTGGCGACCGAGGAACGGCGTCGCCGGAACCGGCAAGTTCGTCTCACGCAGCGTCTTCAGCGGCGCGAAGTCTTCGATCCCGACCTGGAAGAGACGTTCGGGTGCGCTCAGGTCTTTCAGGCGGTGCAAGCCGAGGTCGCGCACCTCGACACCGGCGAGGTCGGCCGTCGCCTGCGACAGCAGCACCTGCCCACCGTGCCCGGCGGCCGCGATGCGAGCGGCGCGGTGCACGTCGAACCCCACGTACCCCTCGTCAGCACGCCGCGGCTCGCCCGTGTGCAGCCCCATCCGCACACGCACCCGGCCGCCTGCAAGCGCGAGTTGCGCGTCGGCGGCCGCCGCCACCGCATCGGACGCACGCGCGAACGCGACGAAAAACGCGTCGCCCTGCGTGTCGACCTCGACCCCCTCGTGCTGCCGCCAAGCCTCACGCAACACGCGTCGATGCTCGGCAAGCACCTCCGCATACCCATCGCCGAGCTCCTGCAGCAGGCGCGTAGACCCCTCGATGTCGGTGAAGAGGAACGTCACCGTCCCGGTCGGGAGCTCGGGTTGCACATGGCGATTCTGCCCCGCCGAGAGGCGTGCCACTAGGTGCGGCCGAGCGGAAGCCCAAGAACGGGATCGTTCCCCCAGGGGAGCCGGAAAATCCCTGCAACTGTCGTCTCATGGAGGCGGCGAGAACTCGAACCTTCGTGTCGTTCCCGCCGCGGCTCTTGCCGGTCGCGTTCGAATCCCGTATGCGACGGCGGGCCAATGGACACGATTGAGTCACGCGGGTCGGTCTCTACGACCGGCACGCTGGATCCATGGAACTCAAGGAAGTGGCGTCTCAGGCGCTGACGAAGGCGCTGACCTTCCAGTCCCCTGTGGCACGGAATAATTTCGAGCGGCTCCGCAGAGTGCATCCCGATGCAACGCCCACGGAGCTCGCAAAGCGGGTCACGCGGTACTACCTGTCCCTGGTCACAACTTCGGGGGGCGCAATGGGCGCAGCGGGGGCGATCCCCGGTGGGGGTCTCGCATCTGCGGCCTTCGACGTCGTCGGTTTCACGGAGGCGTCCGTTCTTTACGCACTGACTCTCGCCGAAATCCACGGCATTCATCCTGAGGACATCGAACGTCGACGCCTCCTGGTGCAGACCGTCCTCATCGGAGACTCCGCCATCACGGCGCTGAACAAGGGCGCTGGTAGGACCGTCCCGTACTGGGGAAAGCAGATCGTCAATGCGATCCCGATGTCCGCGGTCCTCAAGGCGAACAAGGTGCTCGGTCCTCGGTTCATCACGAAGTACGGCACGAAGCAAGGGGTGCTCGTGTTGAGCAAGCAGATCCCACTTGGCCTTGGCATCGGGGTTGGCGCGTTTGCGAACCACATGATGGGCCGGACAATCGTTGGAACCGCGAGGAAGGTCTTCGGGCCCGCGCCGGAGTTCTTTGAGCCTCGGCCGGACTCCGTCGTAGTTGGCGGCGAGTGGGCCCAGGCCGCGGTTATCGAAGCCGCAATTTAGGCGCTCGGCCACACCGAACTCAACACCACCTAGGCAACTACGGCCACCAGGACGACAGCAACCTCGAGCGCGCGATGGCGACGTTCGCGGAAGCGCGAGGAATTTCTCGGCCGGCTCAACGAGGTGCCGGGGGTTCAGCTTCCCAGCAACGCCATCGACCGGCGTCCTGGTGTGCCGCTCAAGACTCTTGTCGCGCCGGAAGCTCTGGCGGCTCGCTTGGCCGCCTTCGAGTGGTTCTTGAGCGAAGCAGTGAAGCCACCAGCGCTCCCCTGAGGCCGCCGCCAATGCGGGCGGCTCGTCAGATTGGCAATGGCAAGCGATTCATCACACTTTGATCTCGACTCGGCACCGAACTAGAGAGCTCGCGGGCGCCGCGGTACGCGCAGCCAAGACGAGCAAATCGAATCGCTCCCCACGGAAACCCTGCAAAACCCCTGCAATCGCGATTTCATGGAGGCGGCGGGAATCGAACCCGCGTCCGCGGTTGCACCGACCGAACGTCTACGAGCGTAGTCCGCGCTTTGGTCTCGCTCGGCGGCCGGGGGCGGACGCCCTACCGACGAGCCAGCCTATCCTTTGGTTGTCGAGCCTCCGGCGATCGGCGTTCCTTCGGCTCCGAGCCCGATCGTTGGCGCCCCGTACCCCGGCCTCGGGCCGAACCGGGATGGGACGTCGCCTGACCTAGTGTTTGCTAGGCGGCGAGTGCGAGATCGTTCTTCGCACTTGCGTTTGTGCCGGTTGTTTTACGAGGCCGACCGGCGACCTCGGCTCGCTGCTCGACCGGAGAATCAACCACGTCGATACCTGGTCGCCCCCGTATGTGTGTTCGCCCTGAATGGTACCCGGCGCTCAGCCGGGTGTCTCGACGGGCGGCGGAGGACGGCTCTCCGGCACCGGGCGCTCGTGGCGGGTGCCCCAGCGGTGCCGGACGCGGATCAGCGCGACGAGCATGATCGCGAGCGAGAGCGCGAGGCCGATCCAGGCCCAGCCCGTCTGGAACTCGTTGTCCTCGATCATCTTCACGAGGGTGCAGATCACGAGCGCGACGCCGAGGATCCCGGTGACGATCGCGGTCGACCAGCCGCGCATCGAGAGGCGCGGGACGAGCACGGGCAGCACCTCCCAGACAAGGATCGCTCCGGCGAGCAGCCCGGCGTACATGCCGAAGTCCGAGCCGGCGTAGGCCGTGCGCCAGCCGCAGATGTTGTTGCCGGTGGTCCCGGTCGCGGCGCAGACGCGCTGCCACGGCGCGAGCATCTCGATCAGCAGCGCGAGGCTCAAGACGAGGATCAGCCTCGAGCCGAGCGGCCGGTTCCAGAACCTCCGCATCGGGCCGGAGTCTACGTCGCTCCCGGCGGCCGCACGTCCCTCCACCCTGGACTTCAGGACAAGCGCCGAAGTACCGACTATCTTCCTGTCGGTAACGAACGACTCAGGAGGCTGTGAGCAGTGGCGGTAACGGTGGCCTACGAGAACCTGCATGCGCTGCGCGAGCGTGCAAAGGAAGAGATCGGCAAGGTCGTCGTCGGGCAGGGCCCGGCGGTCGAGTTGCTGCTCGTCGCGGCGATCGCGCGCGGCCACGTCCTGCTCGAGGGGCCGCCCGGCACGGCGAAGACGCTGCTCGGGCGCGCGACCGCGTACGTGCTCGGCGCCGACTTCAACAGAGTCCAGTTCACGCCCGATACGACACCGACCGAGCTCGTGGGCCAGAACATCACCCGCGCCGGGGAGACGAAGTTCATCAAGGGGACGATCTTCACCAACGTCCTCCTCGCCGACGAGGTCAACCGCACGCCGCCGCGGACGCAGTCCGCGCTCCTCGAGGCGATGGCAGAGCGTGCCGTCACGATCGAGGGCCGTGTCCACCGGCTGCCCGATCCGTTCCTCGTGATCGCGACGCAGAACCCGTACGAGCAGGAGGGCGTCTTCCCGCTCCCGGAGTCGAACCTCGACCGGTTCCTGTTCAAGATCTACATCGACTACTGCGATATCGAGAGCGAAGTCGAGATGCTGCGGCTCCCGCACACCGGCGTCACGCCGGACATGCTCGGGGAGATCCAGCCGCTCCTCGGGATCGTCGGCCTCGACAAGGCTCGCCTCGAGCTCGATGCGACCCAGGTGCCCGAAGAGGTCGCGCGCCTCGTCGTCGGCATCGTCCGCCGTACGCGTGAGCTGGACGGCGTGATGCTCGGCGCGAGCTCGCGCGCCGCGATCCACCTGATGAGCGCCACCAAGGCGCGGGCGTGCCTCGAGGGGCGCCAGATCGTGACGGTCGACGACGCCCTCGAGATGGCGCCCTACGTCCTCACGCACCGCCTCATCTGCGAGGACGACATGACGCCGGAGCTCGCGCTCCGGATGGCGATGGAATCGCCGCTGATCTAGCGCGGTCCGGCTACGCCTCCGCCGCCTGCTCGAGCGCCCGCCTGGTCAGCACCTGCGCGAGGTGCGCGCGGTACTCGGACGACCCGGCCTGGTCGGACGGGGGCTCGGTGCCCTGCCCGACGAGCGCCGCGGCATCGGCGACCGAGGAGCCGCCGGCGAGCGCGTCCTCCGCGGCCCTTGCCCTGAGCGGCGTCGCGCCCATGTTCACGAGCCCGATCGACGCGCCGGCGACCTTCCCGTCGTCACGGTGGACGAGCGCGGCGACCCCGACGGTCGCCCAGTCCTGCGCGCGCCGGTTTGCCTTGAGGTAGGCCCAGCCGGTCGAGGCACCGAGCTTCGGCACACGAACCTCGACGAGCGCCTCGTCGGGCGCGAGCGCGGTCTCGAACACTCCGGTGAAGAAGTCGGCGACCGGGATCGACCGCGTGCCACCCTTTCCGCGAACATCGAGCTCCGCGCCGAGCGCAAGCATCACCGCCGGCATGTCCGAGGCAGGGTCGCCGTGCGAGAGCGTGCCCCCGAGGGTCCCGCGGTGCCGTACGGGCGGATCGCCGATCTGCGCCGCCGTGAAGGAGACGATCGGGCAGTGCTCCTGGAGGAGCGGGTCGGCGGCGACCGCGGCATGGCGCGTGAGCGCCCCGATTGCGACGTGCGTGCCGGCGTCCTTCACGTACGCGAGGTCGTCCAGGCGGCCGATGTCCACGAGCTTCGAGGGCCGCGCGATGCGGAGCTTCATCGCCGGGATCAGCGAGTGGCCGCCGGCGAGGAGCTTGGCGTCGCCACCTGCCTCGCCGAGCAGCTCGATCGCGTGGTCGACGCTCTCCGCGACGTCGTAGTCGAACCGCGCAGGGATCACGACTTGGCCTCCTGGATCGCACGCCAGACACGCTCTGGCGTGGCCGGCATCTGGATGTCCTTCACGCCGAGATGCGAGAGAGCGTCGAGCACCGCGTTGATCACCGCGGGAGCGGCCGCGATCGTGCCCGTCTCGCCCACGCCCTTCACGCCGAGCGGGTTCGTCGGGCTCGGGCTCTCCGTGCGCTCGAGCTCGAACGACGGAAGCTCCGCGGCCGACGGGACGAGGTACGTGAGGAGGTTCGCGGTCTGGAGGTTGCCCTCCTCGTCGTACGCCCCCTCCTCGTACAGGGCCGTGGAGATGCCCTGCGTGATGCCGCCGTGGACCTGGCCGTCGACGATGATGGGGTTCACGACCGTGCCCACGTCGTCGACCGCGACGTAGCGGACGAGACGAGCGTCGCCCGTCTCGGGATCGACCTCGACGACCGCCGCGTGCGCGCCGCCGGGCCAGGAGAAGTTCGGCGGGTCGTACGTCGCAGTCGCCTCGAGCCCCGGCTCCATCCCCTCGGGCAGGTCGTGCGCCGCCCAGGCGGAGAACGCGAGCGCCTTGAGCGTCTTCTCCTTGTCCGGCGAGCCCTTCACCGTGAACGAGCCGTTCGCATACTCGAGGTCGTCCGGCGACGCCTCGAGCTCGTGCGCGGCGAGCTGACGAGCCTTCTCGACGAGCTTGTCGCCCGCGTGCCAGACGGCGACGCCTCCAACCGCCAGGCTGCGGCTCCCGTAGGAGTCGAGCCCGAAATGCGAGATCGCCGTGTCGCCGTGCAGCACCTCGACTTCGTCGATGTCCACTCCCAGCCTGTCGGCCGCGATCTGCGCCCAGGCCGTCTCGTGGCCCTGGCCGTGGGGCGACGTGCCCGTGACGACCTGCACCGAGCCGGTCGGCAGGAAGCGGATCGTCGCCTGCTCCCAGCCGCCGGCCGCGTACCGGATCGCGCCGAGGATGCGCGACGGAGCGAGGCCGCACATCTCGTTGTAGGTCGAGAAGCCGACTCCCAATTGCTTGGTCCCGCCGTTCTCGCGTCGCTTCGCCTGCTCTGCGTGGAGCGCCTCGAGGTCGAGGACGTCGACCAGCTTGTCGAGCGACGCGTGGTAGTCACCGGAGTCGATCGTCAGCCCGGACGCCAGGGTGAACGGGAACTCGGAGATGAAGTTCTTGCGCCGCAACTCGAGCCGGTCCATCCGAAGCTCGTCCGCCAGCGCATCCATCGTCCGCTCGATCACGTACGTCGCCTCCGGCCGCCCGGCGCCTCGATACGCGTCGGTCGGCGTCGTGTTCGTGAACACACCCGTGAACTCGACGCTGTAGTTCGGGATCGCGTACGGCCCCGAGTAGATCCACGCCCCCAGCAGCGGGATCCCCGGCGTCACGAGCTGCAGGTATGCGCCCATCGCCGCGGTGACCTTCGCGCGGCAGTGCGTGATCGTGCCGTCCTTGCGGGCCGCGAGCGTGTACTCGGTGACGAAGTCGCGTCCGTGGATCGTCGCGACGTAGTTCTCCGAGCGCTCCTCGACCCACTTCACCGGGCGGCCGAACCGCCTTGCGAGCGCCATCACGAGGAGCTCTTCGGCGTAGACGTCGAGCTTCGAGCCGAATCCCCCGCCGACGTCCGGTGCGACGACCCGTACTTTCGACTCGTGCAGCCCGAGCGTCGCGGCGGCGAGCAGCCGCAGGATGTGCGGGATCTGAGTGGTCGAGTACAGCGTGAGGTCACCTGCGGGGCCGGGCACCGCAACGACGGCTCGAGGTTCCATCGCGTTCGGGATCAGCCGCGGCTGGTAGTAGCGCCGCGTCACGACGACGTCCGCATCCTCGAGCGCCTCGCCCGTTGCGTCCGTGTCGAGCGTCCACACGTAGCACTCGTTCGTCCCGAGGTCCGGGTGCACGAGCGGCGCCCCGTCGTCGAGCGCCTTCGAGACGTCGACGCTCACGTCTAGCGGCTCCCAGTCGACCTCGACGAGCTCCGCCGCGTCCGTCGCCTGGGCGCGGGATTCGGCCAGGACGACCGCGACGCCGTCTCCCTGGTAGCGCGCGACGTCGGTCAGCGGGTAGTGCGGCGGGTTCTTCATGTCCTCGGTGACCGGCCAGGCGCACGGCATTGCCGCCTTCCAGTCCTCCTGGAGCTCAGCGGCCGTAAAAGCGGCGACGACGCCGTCCGACGCACGCGCCGCCGTGAGGTCGATGCTCGCGACGCGGGCGTGCGCGTACGGGCTGCGGACGACGGTCATGAAGACCGTGCCCGCCGGGGTCATGTTGTCGACGTACGTGCCACAGCCCGTGAGGAGGGCGGCGTCCTCCCTCCGCTTGACCGGAGCCCCGATGTACTCGGTTCGTTCCTCGGTCGCGCTCACGACGCCCTCTCCATCTTCACCGCGGCGTCCTGCACCGCCGCGACGATGTTGTGGTAGCCGGTGCAGCGACAGAGGTTGCCCTCGAGACCCTCCCGGATCGCCTCCTCGCTCGTGGCGCCGCCCTCCTCGATCAGCGAGACCGCGGCCAGCACCATTCCCGGCGTGCAGTAGCCGCACTGGAGAGCGTGGTTGTCGTGGAATGCCTGCTGCACCGGGTGAAGCGTGCCGTCGCTCGCCAGGCCCTCGATGGTCGTGATCGCGGCTCCGTCGACCTGGAGGCCGAGCAGCGTGCACGACTTCGCGGACACTCCGTCGACGAGCACCGTGCAAGAACCGCACGACGAGGTGTCGCAGCCGACGTTCGTCCCGGTGAGCCCGAGCCGCTCGCGCAGGACGTAGACGAGGAGCTCGCGCGGCTCGAGCTCGAGCTCTCGCCGCGTCCCGTTGACGGTCAGCGCAACGGTTCGCACGTGACGGCCTCCTTCTCGTGGGGAGCTTGCAGGTGAGCCTACCCTTCGCGCACGGGCGCCACGAAACCTACTCTGCCGGGCGTGGCCGAGATCAGGGAGATCCACGAAGGCGAGCTCGAGCGCTGGGTCGCGGCGACCGGCGCGGCCACGCACGAGGCCGACACGGTCGAGGGGTATCTCGACTGGAAGAAGCAGGCGCGAGAGACGATCTGGCTGCTCGCGAGCGACGGGCGCGACGTCGGCACCGCGATCGGCATCGGCGGCTGGCACTCGCCGGCGGGTGTCGCGCGAGCCGAGGTCGCAGTCATCCCTGCCGCGCGTGGAGCGGGAGTCGGGACCGGGCTCCTCGCCGCGCTCTCCGCCTGGGCGCAGGGGGCCGGGCACGTCGAGCTGATGGGCTCCGTGAAGGAGAACGACGACGCCTCCCTCTCCTGGGCCGACCGTCGTGGATTCGTCGAGGTCGGGCGCAACTCGCTGCTCGCGCTCGCCCTGAACGCGATCGACTCGCCGGCGGTCGAGCCTCCGAGGGGGATCGAGATCGTGTCGTGGGCCGAGCGGCCGGACGCCGCCGCCGGCATGTACGAGGTGGCGTGCGAGGCGTATCCGGACGTGCCCGGCGAAGAGGAGGCCGAGGTCGCGCCGTTCGAGGAGTGGCTTGCGATGGACCTGCAGGGCGCCGGCGACCGCCCCGAGGCGACGTTCGTCGCGCTTGCAGGAGACGAGGTCGTCGCGTACGCAAAGCTCTCGCTCTCGCTGGCGCGCCCGACGGTCGCGATGCACGACATGACCGGAGTGAAGCGCGCGTGGCGGGGACGCGGCATCGCCGGCGCCCTGAAGTCGGCCGAGATCGCCTGGGCGAAGGAGAACGGCTACGAGCGGCTCGAGACGCAGAACGAGGAACGGAACGAGCCGATTCGTCGCCTCAACCAGCGCCACGGCTACGTCGTGGAGCCGGGGTCCGTGACCGTGCGCGGCCCGATCCGCTGAAGAGCTACAGAGCGGTGGGCGCGACGCGGTCGGCCAGCGCCTTCTGGACCTTGCGTTGAATCGTGGGCGATGTCTCGAGCAGCGCCGCGAAGCCCTTGCTGGTCACGCGGAGCACGGTGACCGGCGACGTCGCCCGGACGGTTGCGGTGCGCGGCGCGTTCGTCAGGAGGGCGATCTCGCCTGCGAAGTCGCCCGGCCCGAGCGTCGAGATCCGCCGGTTGCCCTTCCGGACCTCGGCGGTGCCCTCGGCCAGGACGAAGAAGTCGCGGCCCGGTTCCCCTTCGCGGATGAGCACCTTTCCCTCGGGCTCGTCCAGCTGCGACATGATCCCGGCGACCTTGGTCAGCTCCGGCAGCGAGCAGGCCTGGAACAACGGCACGCCGGCGAGAAGCTTCACCTTCGCGTCGCGACGAAAGATCACGCGCCGGAGTTTAGAGGCTACCGGCGGCTCTTGAGCTCACGCTCGATCTGCCGGCGCGCATCGCGCTCCGCGAGGTCGCGGCGCTTGTCGATGCGCTCCTTCCCGCGCGCGACCGCGAGCTCGATCTTCACGCGCCCGTCCTTGAAGTAGAGCCTCGTCGGGACGAGCGTCAGCCCCTTCTCGCGCACCTTCCCCTCGAGCGAGTCGATCTCCCGCCGGTGGAGGAGCAGCTTTCGGTCGCGCTCGGGACGGTGGTTCTGGAGATTGCCCTGCGCGTACTCGGCGATCGACGCGCCGACGAGCCACGCCTCGCCCCCGCGAATCTCGGCATATGCCTGACCGAGCTGCGCGCCGCCCTCACGCAGCGACTTGACCTCCGTTCCGGTGAGCTGGATGCCCGCCTCGACCCGCTCGAGCAGGTGGTAGTCGTGCCGCGCGCGGCGGTTGTCCGTGATGAGCTTCGAGCCCGGATTCGACACGACGGGAGTGTAGGGACGGGACGACGCCGCTCAGGCAGTCGCACGCGCCTCGACGAGGCGGCGGGCGAGCTCCCGGAGGAGGTGGAGAGCGAACGCCGGCTCGGTCTCGACGAGCGAGAGGAAGTCATCGCGCGGGATCGAGATGCAGCGCACCGCGCTCGTCGCGCGGACGCGCGCCACCCGCGTGCCGTCCTCGACGAGCAGCGCGAGCTCGCCGAAGAAGTCGCCCGGGCCGAGCTCGAGCGTCCCGGTGCGGAGCTCCACTGCGACCGTGCCCTCGCGGATGACGTACATCCCGGACCCGGGGTCGTCGGGCAGCGCGAGCACCTGCCCGGCCTCGCGCGAGATGTCGGCCGCGCACGCAGCGACTCGCTCGAGGCCGGCCTCGCTGACTCCCTCGAGAGGCGGAAGTCCACGGAGGTGCTCCACGTCCATGCGTGGGTCATATCAGCTTCGCCCGCGCGCGCAGGTACGGTTGCCCCCATGCCTGCGCCCGACGTCCCGCTGCCCCTCTACGGCGAGGATCGCGAGCGCGGCGACCTCCGCGACTGACCGGCGTCCCGCCCGCCGTTCCGTCGTCCCAGGAGGTCCTCTTGAGCCCCACCGCCGTGCTCGCCGTCGCTGCCGCCTCGTGCGGGATCGCGATGGGCCTGTCGCCGCTTCTGCAGCTGCGCCGCGTCACCATCCGCCGGTCGTCCGCAGACGTCTCGATCGGATACCTCGGCGTGCTCTTCGTCGGCTTCGTCCTCTGGCTGTCCTACGGCATCGCGATCGGCAACGCGCCGCTCATCGTCTCGAACATCGTCGCGCTGACGACGAACGTCCTGACGGTCGCGGCCGTAATCCGCTACCGCGAGGTCGTCTAGCGGCGCCCGGACCGCGCGCAGCGGTCGCAGAGCGGGAACCACGGCGGGCAGCTCCGCCCGCACGAGCGACAGCGGCCGAGCTTGCCGTCGCGCACCTCGAACGCCAGGCGCCTCACGACGCGTTCCGCAGCGGCGCGCTCGAGCTCCGCGGCGCGCTCGATCGTGACACCCCCGACGCCGGGGCACTGAAGCGCGAACCACCGCAGGATCGCGGCGACGCGCCCCGCCTCCTCCGCCTCCTCGAGCGTCGCGTCGCGGAGCCTCGAGGTGTCGAGCAGGAACTGGAGCAGCGAGCGCTGCGAGTGGTCGCCCGCGACGGCGAGCGCCAGCAGTCCGAGGAGCTCTGCGCCGTCGGGGTCGATCGGCGCGTTGGCGAGCATCCACATGTCCTGGAGCTCGAGCCGCCGGCCGCGACCACGAAGGTGCCGCTCGACCACGGCAAGCCGCCCGCGGATCGGCTGGAGCGACTCGACCGCGAGCCAGCTCTCGTGCGCCCACTCGCGCGTCGCGACGCGGTGCCACGCGCCGAGTGCGGCATCGAGGTCGCGCGCATCGTCGACGCCGAGGTCGCCGAGCCGGGGGCCGATCCGCGCCTCATCGACGATCCGGTAGCCACGGTGTCCCTCCGGTAGCTCCACGTGGGGCTCCAGGGCCGACTCGACCAGGTCGGGGTCGGCGCTCGCCCAGGCCACCCCGACGAGCACCCCGACGTGTCCGCGCTCGACGAGGCCGAACCGGCCCGCCCGGCCGGCGATCTGCGCGAGCTCCCACGGCTCCAGCGGCCGGCGGTTCTCACCGTCGAACTTCGTCGTCTCCGCGAAGAGCAGCGTCTCGCAAGGAAGGTTGACTCCGTGCCCGAGCACGTCGGTCGCAACGCAGACATCCGCCCCGCCCGTGAGGAAGCGATCGATCTCCTCCCGCCGCGACGCCAGCGGCATGGCCCCGTAGAGCACCGCGACCCGGTCGGGCCGGAGCCGGTTCACCTCGCCTGCGAGCGCGAGCACGGCCTTCCGGCTGAATGCGACGAGCACCGTCCCCGGTGTCAGCCCCCGCAGCTGACGGGCCCCGACGAACTCGAGCGGCAGCTTCCGCTCGTGGACACGGAGCTCGGCGTCCGGGAACGCGCGCCGGACGAGCGGCAGCGCGTCCAGTGCGCCGAGCAGGCGAACGTGGCGGTACTCGCCGGCGAGCAGGAGCTGCGTCCAGGCGGCGCCGCGCTCCTCGTCGTCGGCCCACTGCACCTCGTCGAGCACGAGCACCTCGCCCGAGCCGGGCGCCATCTCCACCGTGCAGCAGAGGATCGGCGCCTGCTCGTTGATTCGCTCCTCGCCCGTGACCAGGCCGACGTGCTCCTCGCCCAACCTCGCTCCGAGGCGGCGATGAGCCTCTTGCGCGAGCATTCGCAGCGGGCCGGCGTAGACGCCTCTCCCGTGCTCGGCGAGGAACTCGAGCGCGTCGTGGGTCTTGCCCGAGTTCGTCGGCCCGAGGTGCGCGACGACGGTCTCGGGCGGGGTACGCCGCTCGGGAAGTCGGATCGCGATGCGGTCCTCCGCACGCCGCACCGCGGCGCGCGTGTACGCGCCCGTCGCGCGGGCATGACGCGCCGCCCGCGTCGGTCTGCGCGGCGGGCGTGGGCGTGAGCGGCGGCCTCTGGCCATCGCGCAACCGTAGCCGCAGCCCTTCGCGGTCGAGGTGGGCGACTCAGACCTTCAAATAGCGGCGGAGCGTGAAGGTGGAGCCGACAGCCCCGACGACGAGGCCGACCGCGAGGAGGATCAGCGCGGTGAGCGTGAAGCCGAGCGCGCGGACGTCGTTCGACGACGTCGTGTCGATGTGCCCGAGGATCGCGGGCAGCGCGATCTCCTTGCCGAGGAAGAGCAGCACGACGGCGGCGAACGCCCCCAGCAGGCCGCAGAGCAGGCCCTCGACCATGAACGGGCCGCGGACGAACCAGTTGGTCGCGCCGACGAGCTTCATCACCTCGATCTCGCGTCGACGCGCGAAGATCGAGAGCCTGATCGTGTTCGCGATCAGGAGCACGGAGGCAATCAGGAGGATGAGCACCGCAACGACGAACACCACCTCGATCACGCGCGCGACCTGGAGGATGCGCTTCGAGGTCTGCTGGCCGTCCTTCACGCGCTCCACGCCGGCGAACTTCTGCGCGCGGATCGACGCCGAGAGCTGCTTGACCTCCTCGGCGTGCCGCGGCGTGATCTCGTAGGACGCCGGGAGCGGGTTCGTCGGCAGGTCGCGGGTCAGCTCGGGATAGCGCTTCTGCATCCGTTGGAGCGCCTCGGCCCGGGAGATGAACTTGTAGTCCTTGATCTTGTCCGTGTTCGCGCGGAGATAGGAGCCGACGGCGTTGATCTGCTTGTCCTTGACGTCGTCGACGAAGAAGACCTTCACCTGGAGCTGCTCCTTGACGTGATCCGACCACGAGACCACCCATGTGCCGAGCGCGATCAACATCCCGAGCAGGAACATCCCGATCAGGACGGTCGTCGCCGCCGCGAAGGAGGTCGAGATGTTGGCGCCCATCGACCGGAGCGCCTCGGAGGTCACGAGCTTGAAGCGGGTCACTCGATCACTCGGTCTCGTAGCCGCCGCGACGCTCGTCGCGGACGATCTTCCCGTCGCCGAGCGCGATCACGCGCTTGCGCATCTTGTCGACCATCTCGCGGTCGTGGGTGACCATGAGGATCGTCGTCCCCGCGGTGTTGATGCGGTGCAGGAGCTGCATGATCCCGACCGACGTGTCGGGATCGAGATTCCCCGTCGGCTCGTCGCAGATCAGGAGCGGCGGGTGGTTGACCACCGCGCGCGCGATGGAGACGCGCTGCTGCTCACCGCCCGACAGCTCGTCGGGACGTGAGCTCGCCTTGTGCGCGAGGCCGACCAGCGCCAGCACCTCGGGCACCTTCTTGCGGATCGCGGTGCTCGGCTCCCCCTGGACGCGGAGCGCATACGCGATGTTCTCGAACGCCGAGCGATCGCGCAGCAGCTTGAAGTCCTGGAACACGCAGCCGACGTTGCGACGGAGGAGCGGCACCTTCGAGCGCTTGAGCCGTGTCAGCTCCCGGCCGCCGACCAGGATTCGTCCACGCGTCGGCTCGAGCTCCTTGAGGAGCAGCCGGATGATCGTCGACTTGCCAGAACCCGACGGCCCGACGACGAACACGAACTCGCCCTTCTCGATCACGAACGATGCGCCGTCCAGCGCGACGACGTCCGGCTCGTAGACCTTCCGGACGTCCTCGAAGACGATCATCGCCGTCGACGCCGGCTGCCTCGGCTTCGAGCCGTTGACCTCGACGACCTCGGGCCCCTCCACGAGGGCAGGGACTGTGTCAGAGACTGGTGTGAGCAGGTCGTCCATTCACCGGGCGAGAGCGGTCGAACGCGGCCTCTCCCCAGGGCCGCTCCGGTTCAGGTTCGCTCGATTGTAGCCGAGTCCTGTGACAGCTTCGCGAAGCGGAGATCCGCAGCAGCGGATTTCCGTCGCTGATCCCCCGCCTTCGGCGGGGGCACACCCGTGAAGGCGGCCGCGGGACTAGGCCTTGCCCGCGGCGCGGGCGAGGAGGTAGGCCTGCACGAAGTCGTCGAGCGCGCCGTCCAGCACGGCCTGCGTGTTCCCCGTCTCGTGGTCCGTGCGATGGTCCTTGACCATCTGATACGGGTGCAGGACGTACGAGCGGATCTGGCTGCCGAAGCCGACGTCCACCTTGGCGCCTCGCTCGCGGGCGAGCTCGGCCTCGCGCTCCTCCTCTCGGAGCTCGGCAAGGCGGGAACGGAGGATTCGCATCGCGGTCTGCTTGTTCGAGGTCTGCGAGCGCTCGTTCTGACACTGGACGACGATCCCGCTCGGCAGGTGGGTGATGCGCACGGCCGAGTCCGTCTTGTTGACGTGCTGGCCGCCCGCCCCGCTCGCGCGGTACGTGTCGATCCGGAGGTCGCCCTCGTCGATCTCGACGTCGTCCGTGTCGGGGAGGAGCGGCGCGACGACGACCTGCGAGAACGCCGTGTGCCTCCGATGCGCCGAGTCGAACGGCGAGAGCCGAACGAGCCGGTGGACGCCGCGCTCGGCCTTGAACAGCCCATACGCGTTCTCGCCGCGGACCGTGAGCGTCGCCGACTTGAGGCCCGCCTCCTCACCGGGGCTGGCTTCGACGATCTCCGTCTGGAAGCCGCGGTCGGCCGTCCAGCGGAGGTACATCCGCAGCAGCATCTCGGCCCAGTCCTGCGCGTCGGTGCCACCCGTTCCCGCGGTGACCGTCACGACGGCGTCGCCGTGGTCGTACTCGCCGTTGAACAGCGCCTCCTCGCGCAAACGCGCCAGGTCGTCACGGACGGGTGCGATCTGCTCGCGCACCTCGCCCTCGAGCTCGGGGTCGAGCTCGAGCAGCTCGCGTGCATCCTCGAGCTCGTGGCGCAGGCGCTCGTAGCGCTCGAGCCGCCGGCTCACACGCGCGTGCTCGGTGGAGATGCGGGCCGCCTCCGCCTGATCGTCCCAGAACCCCGGCGCCCCCATGGCGCCCTCGAGCTCCGCGGCGCGTGTTGTCAGCGAATCCGGGTCAAAGGTAGTCACGGACCCAGTCGAGCTGGGCCCCGAGCTCCGCGAGCTGGTCGGCGATCGGAGTGTCCGCGACGTCGGTCATGACGGCTCAGCGTACCCGCGCTGCCGGGCTGCGACGAGGGTTCCGGCCAGGAGGCAGAGTGCGAGCCACGCGAGGCCGAGCGCGACGCCGCCGAGCACGTCCGTGAGGAAGTGGACGTTCAGCACCACGCGGCTCGCGGCGATCAGCGCGCCGAGCGCGAAGCCGGCGACGAGCGCGGCCGCGCGAGCGCGGCCGGAGGCGAGCTCGCGCGAGGCGATCAGACCCAGCAGGCCGAAGACCGCGATCCCGGTCATCGCGTGCCCGCTCGGGAACGACGACGACAAGGGCAGGTCGATCGGGCTGCCCGCCGTCGGCCGGGGCCGGTCGTACCCGTCCTTTGTGACGATGTTGACGACCTGATTGCCGAGCGCGACGACGACGAGGAGCCCGCCGAGCGCGGTCTCGCCGCGGCGGAGAAGCCAGACCAGAGCGACCGCGACGACGATCGACACGCCGACCCAGCCGCCGATCCAGGAGAGCACGCGTGCGATCCACTCCGCCACGCCCGGCATCGAGCGCGCGACCCACGCCGAGAGATCTTCGTCGAGCGACGAAAGCCGCCCTCCCTCGACGACGTCGGCGGCGATCACGGCGTAGGCGGCCAGCGCGGCGACGAGAGTCGCCGCGACGAGCCACGGCGAGCCCGCGAAGGGGAGATCGCGGAGCGACCCGGCAAGCGACGTCGGCGATGCCGCCGTGGGCTCCAGGCCGGTGCTCCGGCCGCCGCCGGCATCCCCACGTCCACGTTCCCCTAGGGGGGCCGGCGAGCCCCCTGGGGTCACGCTATCCCGAGAAACGTCACCCATGGGTGACGGGATCGTGCCGTCTGCGTGACGCGAGGGTCATGCCGTCGAGGGCAGCAACGAGAATCGCACCCCGAGACCAAGGAGGCAAAGCCCGGCTGCCGTGCACAGGGCGTCGCCGCCGGAGGCCGGCTTCGCCGGCCGGGAGGCCAGGCGCCGCTCAGCCGTGAGCGACGCAGAAGGAGGGGGCCGGCGGGGGAACCATGGGTTCCCTCGCCTCAAGCTCCGTGGCAGCGCTTGTACTTCTTGCCCGACCCGCACCAGCAGGGGTCGTTGCGGCCGATGTCGCGGTGCTCGTTCACGACCGGCTTCGGGGCGCCGAGCGGGGTCGTCTCGGGCGGCGCGGCGAGAGCGGTGGCGGCCCCGCCTCCGGCGGCGGCGATCGCCTCGGCGCCCTGCGCGCTCTCGTGCTCGTACTCGAGCTGCTGGGGCGCCTGCGACTGCTGCAGCTGCTGCTCCGCCTCGTCAACCTGGATCTCGACGTGGAAGACGGTGAGAACGACCTCCTCCCGGATCGCCCGTCCGAGCTCCTCGAACATGACGTGGCCCTCCCCGCGGTACTCCACGAGCGGGTCCTTCTGGGCCATCGCGCGGAGGTGGACGCCCTCGCGGAGGTAGTCCATCGACTCGAGGTGCTCGCGCCAGCGGGTGTCGACGATCTGGAGGATCACGTAGCGCTCGATCTCGCGCATCAGCTCGGGGCCGAACCCCGCCTCGCGCTCGGCGTACGTATCGAGCGCGTCCTCGACGAACTCCTCCGTCAGCGCCTCGCGGTTGTCGACGTCGACCTCCTCACGGAGCTCGGCGACGGTGATGTCGGTGCCGTACAGCGCGTGCATCTGCGCGACGAGGCCGTCGAGGTCCCAGTCGTCCGCGCTCTCCGCCTCGGTGAACTGCGCCACGTTCGCCGCGATGACCTCCTCGATCCAGCCGCGGATCTCGTCGGAGAGATCCTCGCCTTCGAGCACGCCCCGGCGCTGCTCGTAGATGACCATCCGCTGCGTGTTCATCACGTCGTCGTACTTGAGGACGTTCTTGCGCGAGACGAAGTTCTGCTCCTCGACCTTCTTCTGCGCGTTCTCGATCTGACGCGAGAGGATCGAGGCCTCCATCGGCTGGTCGTCCGGGATCTTGAAGCGCTCCATGATCCCGTGGATCCGGTCGCCTGCGAACAGCCGGACGAGGTCGTCCTGGGCCGACAGGTAGAAGCGCGTCTCGCCCGGGTCGCCCTGACGCCCCGAGCGGCCGCGCAGCTGGTTGTCGATCCGGCGCGACTCGTGCCGCTCCGTCGCGAGCACGTAGAGCCCGCCGCGCTCCTCGACCCCTTCGCCGAGCTTGATGTCGACGCCGCGGCCCGCCATGTTCGTCGCGATCGTCACCGCGCCGGGCTGCCCCGCGTCCTTGATGATCTCGGACTCCCGCTCGTGCTCCTTCGCGTTCAGGACGTTGTGCGGGATCCCACGGCGCGTGAGGAGCTCGGAGAGGTACTCCGACGTCTCCACCGCGATCGTGCCGACGAGCACGGGCTGGCCGCGCTCGTGGCGCTCGACGATGTCCTCGAGCACCGCGCCCCACTTCGCGTCCTTCGTCTTGAAGATGAAGTCGTTCTCGTCGCGGCGCACGACCGGGACGTTCGTGGGGATCTCCACGACGTGGAGGTTGTAGATCTCGACGAACTCCTTCTCCTCGGTCTTCGCGGTGCCGGTCATGCCGGCGAGCTTCTCGTAGAGGCGGAAGTAGTTCTGGAGCGTGATCGTCGCGAGGGTGACGTTCTCCTCGCGGATCGGGACGCCCTCCTTCGCCTCGATCGCCTGGTGGAGACCCTCGCTCCAGCGGCGGCCCTCCATGATCCGGCCCGTGAACTCGTCGACGATCTTCACCTCGCCGTCCTGCACCACGTAGTCGATGTCGCGCTTGTAGAGCGACTCCGCCTTGAGCGCCTGGTTCAGGTGGTTGACGAGCTGGACGTTGCGGGGGTCGTAGAGGTTCTCGATGCCGAGCGCCCGCTCGACCTTGTCGAGCGCGACCTGGGCCGGGGAGACCGTCTTGAACTTCTCGTCGTAGAGGTAGTCGGCGCCCGAGAGCTCCGTCTCGTCCTCGCCCTTCATCGCCTTCCGCGTCAGTGGGGCGCCCTCGAGCTCGCGGACGACGCGCGCGAAGTCGTAGTACGTCTTCGCGGCGGTCTCGGGCTCGCCGGAGATGATCAGCGGCGTGCGCGCCTCGTCGATCAGGATCGAGTCGACCTCGTCGACGATCGCGTAGGTGTGACCGCGCTGGACCGTGCCCTCGAGCGAGACGGCCATGTTGTCGCGCAGGTAGTCGAAGCCGAACTCGGAGTTCGTGCCGTAGGTGATGTCGGCCTGGTACGCGGCCTTCCGCTCGGCGTACGGCATCATGTTCTCGATCCAGGCGACGGTGACGCCGAGCCGGTCGAACACGGGCCGGTTCCATTCCGCGTCGCGCTTCGCGAGGTAGTCGTTGACCGTCACGAGGTGGACGTTGTCGCCCGCGAGCGCGTTCAAGTAGAGCGGCGCGCTCGCGACGAACGTCTTGCCCTCGCCGGTCTTCATCTCGGCGATGTCCCCGTCGTGGAGGACGATGCCGCCCATCAGCTGGACGTCGAAGAGGCGCTGGCCCGACTCGCGCTTGCGCGCCTCGCGCGCGGCCGCGAAGGCCTCGTAGAGAATGTCGTCGAGGGACTCGCCGTTCGCGATCCGCTGCTTGAACTCCGCCGTCTTCGCGAGGAGCTCGGAGTCGGAGAGCGCCTCGAAGTCCGGCTCGAGCGAGGTGATGTAGGCAGCCTGCTCGGCAAGCCGCTTGCGCCGCCTGCCCTCGCCGATGCGGAGGACTTTCTCGAACTTTCCGAAGCTCTCGCCGGGCATGGACAGAGGGTACCGGCTCACCGGCGCGATGCTCGGCCGCCCGAGATTCCGAACCGTCTCATCATGCTCCCTTCACGGAGACCTGCCCATCATTCGGTCGTGAAGCGACTCTTGCTCTTCGGGACGGCGACTCTCGCTCTTGCCCTCACCGGCTCTGCCGGCGCGCTCCTCACCCCCGGTCGGCACGTGGCGACGCCGGCTCCCGTGACGGCGCTCTCGGTCACCGGGCACGCGGTCGTGTACTCCGTCGGACGCACCAGCGCGAACTGCGGGTCGGTGGCGCTCTGGAACAGCGCGACCCGGGCTCGCGGGACGTTCGGCGCGCACACGATCGTCGGCTGCGAGGAGGGCCCGAGCGGCGGTTTCGGCATTCCCAGCGTGGCCGCCACGGGCGCACGCGTCTTCTGGCTGACGGGGATCGGAGGCAACAGCACGGACTGGCAGCTGTGGACCGCGACGCCGACCCGGCCCGCCGCGCGGCGCCTCGCGTTCGCCTCCTCCGACACGGACGGGCCGCCCGCGATCGTCCTCGGCCCCGGCACGTCGGAGGGCGTTCCCTATGCGGTCGGCGCGACGCTCACCTACGTCGCGCCGTCGGGCGCGCGGCTCTTTCAGGTCGACCTCGGCAGCGAGGTGCGGCTCGTGGCGGCGGGCAGAGGGCCCGCCCGCGCGCGACTCGTCGCCGCCCTCGCCGACGGCCGAGTCCTCGTGCTCTCGGGAGCCGGCGCGGTGCTCCGGACGGCGTCGTACGAGCCGAACGAGGTCGTCGCGGTCGCGCTCGCGGGCACAGGCCAGGTCGTGCAGACCGGACGGGACGTGAGCGTGTGCTGCTCGCCGACCGGGCCGTTCGTGACCATGCTGCCTGCCGGAGCGACGATGCTCGACTACCGCCAGCGCACGATCGTCTACCGCCGCGGCATCCAGGTCAGGTCACGGCAGGTCCCGAGCGAGGCCGACGCGCTCGTCCGGATCGTCCCCGTGAAGCCGTGGCAGTCGATGCCGTTCGCGACCGACACCGCCGGCTCCGCGTGGGCGAGCGGCCGCGTCGTGAGCTTCCGCTCGGGCCCGCTTCGCTAGAGGCTCGAGGAATGGCGCGCGCTCGCCCGTCGTTCATCGCGACGACCACGAAGCGATGCGCTTTCTCAGCGTCACCCTCCACGCACCAGCGGGCCGGCTCCCGGAGCTCGCCGGCTTCTACGGGCGGCTCGGACTCGAGGTTCAGTCGGACGGCGAGCGCGCGATCTCGTTCCGGGCCGGCGAGACCGAGCTCGAGCTCGTCTCCTCGGACGGCGAGCCCTTCTACCACTTCGCGCTGCTCGTTCCCGGGAACCGCTTCGAGGCCGCCTACGCGGCTGCCGGGTCCGTTGCCGAGCTCCTCCCCGAGCGAGAGACGGGAGACACGGTCTTCGACTCCGACAACTGGAGCTCGCTCGCGTGCTACTTCCACGACCCTGCCGGCAACATCGTCGAGCTGATCGCGCACCGGGGATTGCTCGAGACCGCCGTCGACGGCGAGTTCGGGGCGGCCGAGCTGATCGGCCTGTCCGAGCTCGGGCTCGTCGGAGACCGGCCGGTCATGGCCGCCGGGCTGGCGGGCGTGCTCGGCCTCGAGCTCTGGGACGGAACCCTCGCGGAGCCGACCCGGCTCGCATTCGTCGGGGAGCGCGCCCGCACGCTGATCCTCGCCCCGCCGGGACGCGGCTGGGTTCCCACCGGGCGGGCGGCCGAGGCGCATCCCGTCGACGCGGTGCTCGCGGGCCGCCGCGACGCGCAGCTCGAGCTGGCCGAGGGCGATGTGCGCTACCGGCTCCGGTCGGTCAGCGAGTAGCCGCTACAGCGGCGAGACCGCGATCTCCCAGGTCGCGCCCGCGAGACGGATCGCGGTGACGACGTAGGTCGCATGGCGCGCGGCTGCGACACGCTCGAGCGCGGAAACGCCCTGCAGGGTTGGCTCGCCGTCGATGCGCACCGTGCGCTCGACGCCATCCCAGGCGATCTCGACCTCGTCTCCGGCGGGGGCGCCGTCGAGCTCGATGGTCTCGATCCGCCGCGCCGCGACCGCCCAGGTCGCCCCGTCCCTGCGGACGGCGTGCGCGCGAAAGGGCGGAGCCACCGAGGGCACGTCGCGGAACGGATCGGGATCGGCGTCGCCGTCCTCGACGAGCAGCGACCCGTCGGCGAGGACCACGAACCACGCCTCCGAGCCCTCGACCGCGAGCTCGACCGTCGCGACGGCGTCCCACTCACGCTGCCGGTGGAGGCCGTGAATCCCGACCTCGCCCCAGTGTGGGCCGGGGTCGTGCGGCAAGGGCACCGGCTACCCGTTCGTGGGGCGCAGGCCCTGCTCGATCTCCTCGACGGGCATGGGCTCGGGCGTCGAGCCCTGCGCGCGCCGGCGCGGCTCGCGCACCTTCTTGTCGCGGAGGCGCTCGACCTGGCGCTCGAGCTTGTCGACGAGGAGATCCGTGGCGGCCTCGTACGTCGACGAGGCCTCGCGCCCGAACAGGTTCGGGCCCTTCATGTGCAGCTCCGCTTCCACGACGTGGTCGTCGGCGATCTTCGGGTTCCGCTCGCGGTCGAGCACGACCTCGACCAGCGTGTCGGGATGGAGGCGGCGGCCGAGCTTGGCGAGCTTCGACTCCACGTACCGGCGGACATCGGCGTTCACGTGTCCCCGTCGCACCGTGACCTGCAGTCGCATGGCGCCCTCCTCTCGGGTTCTGCTTCACACGCTACCGCACCGCCCGGGCCAGGCAAACGACCTCCACCTGCCGCGCGCCCGACCGCCGCAACGCGGTCGCGCACGCCGACGCCGTTGCGCCCGTCGTGTAGACGTCGTCGATCAGCGCGACTGCCCGCGGGGCGCTCGCGCGCGGGACGAACGAGCCGCGGACATTCGCTCCGCGCTTGCTTCGCGGGAGCCCCGCCTGGCGCGGCGCCCGCCCCGTGCGGGCGAGCAGGCGCTCCACGGGGAGCCCCCAGCATGCCGCCAGTGCCTCGGCCAGGCGCTCCGCCGGCACGTGGCCCCGCGCGCGTCCCCGCTCGCGATCCCCGGGGACGAACGTGAGCGTCTCGACGTCGGGTCGCGCGATCACCTCCGCCACGATCGTGGCCAGCGCCGGCGCAAGGTCGCGCCGTCCGCGCTCCTTCCAGGCCGAGACGAGCAGCCGCGCCCGCGCGTCGTAGACGAGCGTGCTCCGGGCGCGGGCGAACGCGAGGCGCCGTCCCGCGCACTCGACGCAGCGCCGCACCGGCCAGGCGCCGGGGCAGCCGCAGCGCTCGCAGACCGGCGGAGCGATCCTGACGAGACCGGCCTCGCATCGCCCGCAGAGCGACCGGCCCGGCACGGCGCACACTGCGCACCTGGAAGGCAGCACGAGCCCGAGCAGCCCCATGCGGCCACCGTAGGCGCCAACCCGTCACGGCTTCGTGCCAGGTCCGTGCCGTTAGTCGAGCACGGTGCGCGAGAGGAGCTCGCGGAGCCCCGCCCGAGAGCGCTCGAGGTCCTCCGGCTCCTTGATCGGGAAGAAGCGACCGTACCGGCCCGACCGGGGGACCTCGAGAAACGTCGTCTCGAGCTGCCAGGCGATCTGGTGGTAGAGGCGCTCGAGCTGGACGGCGGTGCGTCCGTCGACCTGCTTGAGGACGTGGAGCCACGGCAGGTCGAACACGTGATCGAGGGCATCGAGCGCGACCGTCGCCGAGTTCGTGTTGAACACGCGGATCCGGTCCTGGTCGAACTCCGGCGGGAACTGCGGGCCCTCGAGCAGCCCCAGCCTGCCGTCGACACGCGCCGGCGCGCCGCCCATGTCCCCCTCCTTCGCGGCAACCTCGACGGTCAGGGGCCGGCCGCCGGCGATGTGCGCCCCGACGACGACCGGGTCGAGCCGGGCGCCGAGGTTGTCGACGTTCGAAACCGCGACGTGCTCGACGCCCCGTCCACGCAGCCGCTCGAGCGTGCCCGAGCCGCGGATCCCGCCGACGAGATCGCCGTGACCCGGCGCGTACGGCGACGGGCGGCCCCCCTCGCGGAAGAGGTCGCCGTCCTCGGTCAGGCGAAGCGAGACGGACTGCGTGAACCAGAGCGGCTCGGGGGCGCCGAGCGCAGCGACGTGGGCGCGGGTCTCCTCGTCGGTCTGGAAGCTCGTCATCAGGACGACGGGGATCTCGACACCGAGCGCCTCTCCGAGCGCAGCCGTGTCGCCCAGCTTCCAGGCGAGGAAGCTCCGCCCGTCCAGCGCCTCGACGGCGCCCTTGACGACCCCGCCGAACCGCGTCGCCATCCCTCCCGCGAGCACGGCCTGCGCGACCCGACCCGAGCGGATCGCGTCGAGGCCGGTCTCACGGGCAGCCGTCCATTCCTCCGTGCCGAGCTCGGGCAGCCGTGTCAGGTCGCTCTCGGCGGGCGGCTCGAGCTCGCCTCGCACGACGTTCGACGCCTGGGACAGCTCCCCGGAGGCGACCCGCTCCCGCAACGCCTCGAACTGCTCCGGGTCGAATCCGTAGCGGTCGAGCAGCCCGCGAGTCTGGGCGTCGAGCCCGTCGAGGATCACCGCGCCGTCGCCGCCTCCCGCGGCAGGGTCTCCGCATACGGCGCCCGATGGACGCCGTGCTCCGTGACGATCGCCGCCACGAGGTCGCCCGGCGTCACGTCGAAGGCGGGGTTCAGCGCCGGGAACCGGGCGGTCACCTCGGCGGGATCGCGCTCCTCGATCGGGATGTCGGCTCCCGACGAGGCATGCGGGTCGAGCGTCGACGTCGGCGCGACGACGACGAGCGGCAGGCCATGGTGGGCCGCCAGGACGGCCAGCGAGTACGTGCCGATCTTGTTCGCCGTGTCGCCGTTCGCGGCGATGCGGTCCGCCCCGGTCACGATCACGTCGACCTCGCCACGGGCCATGAACGACGCCGCTGCACCGTCGGGGATCACGACGTGCGGTATCCCGAGCCCCTCGAGCTCCCACGCCGTAAGGCGGGCGCCCTGCAGGAGCGGCCGCGTCTCGTCGACCCAGACGTGCTCGACACGGCCGACCTCGAAGGCGGCCCGGACCGCGCCGAGCGCCGTCCCGTAGCCGCCCGTCGCGAGGCCGCCTGCGTTGCAGTGCGTCAGGACGCGGGCACCGTCCGGGAAAAGCCCGACGGCATGCGAGCCCATCGCGCGGCAGCGCTCGACCTCGTCGGCATGGATGCGCTCGGCTCGCTCGCGCGTCGGCTCGTCGCGCATCGCGTCGAGGGCCCAGCGGAGGTTGACGGCGGTCGGACGCGAGGCGAGCAGCACGTCATGGGCGGCGTCGAGATCCTCGCCGCGGGACGCGGCGAGCGAGAGCCCGTACGCGGCGGCGATCCCGATCGCCGGCGCGCCGCGCACCGCGAGCGTGCGGATCGCGTCGGCGACCTCCGCGGCGCTCCCGCAGCGGAGGTCGACCTCCTCGTCGGGCAGGCGGCGCTGGTCGAGGACGACGACGGCGTCGTCCTCGAGCCGGACGATCATGTGAGGTTGCAGTTCTTTCAAGCGGTGACCCGTGCGTCGCGCGTCGAGGCCGGAGCCGGGCTTTCCTCGGCGGGGGGCCAAGCCCGGTCAGCCCGTGCGCGACGCAGAAGGAGGGGGCCGGTGGGGGAACCATGGGTTCCCCCCGCCTACGTCCCCTCGTCCCACGAGGCGAGGTAGGCGGCTTGCTCCTCCGTCAGCTGGTCGATCGCGACGCCCATCGTCTCGAGCTTGAGCCGCGCGATCTCGTCGTCGATCTCCTTCGGCACGTCGTAGACCTTCCGCTCGAGCGACGCGGCGTTCGCGATCACGAACTCGGCGGAGAGCGCCTGGTTCGCGAACGACATGTCCATCACCTGGGCGGGATGGCCCTCGGCCGCTGCGAGGTTGACGAGCCGGCCCTCGGCGAGGAGGTACACGCGGCGACCGTCGGCGAGCGCGAACTCCTCGACGAACTGCCGCGCCATGCGCGTCTCGGTGGCGAGCGAGCGCAGCGCCGGGATCTCGATCTCGACGTTGAAGTGCCCCGTGTTCGCGAGGATCGCGCCGTCCTTCAGCCGCTCGATGTGCGCCCGGGCGATGACGTGCTTGTCCCCGGTCGCGGTGACGAACACGTCGCCGACTTCGGCCGCGCGCTCCATCGGCATCACCTGGAAGCCGTCCATGACGGCCTCGAGCGCCTTCATCGGATCGACCTCGGTGACGATCACGTGGGCGCCGAGGCCCTTCGCCCGCATCGCGACGCCACGCCCACACCAGCCGTAGCCGGCCACGACCATCGAGCTCCCCGCGAGCAGCTTGTTGGTCGCGCGGATGATCCCGTCGATCGTCGACTGCCCGGTGCCGTAGCGGTTGTCGAAGAGGTGCTTGGTCTTCGCCTCGTTGACCGCGATCACCGGGAAGCCGAGCTTGCCGTCCCGCTCGAGCGCACGAAGGCGGATCACGCCGGTGGTCGTCTCCTCGGTGCCCGCGATCACATCGCCGAGCTGCTCGCGCCGCGCCGAGTGGAGCACGCCGATCACGTCGGCGCCGTCGTCCATCGTCACGTGCGGACGGTGGTCGATCGCCGCCTCGAGGTGCCTGTAGTACGTGTCGTTGTCCTCGCCCTTGATCGCGAAGGTGCCGATCCCGTACTCCTCGACGAGCGCCGCGGCGACGTCGTCCTGCGTGGAGAGCGGATTCGACGCGCACAGCACGACGTCAGCGCCGCCGGCCTTCAGCGTGCGCATCAGGTTCGCGGTCTCGGTCGTCACGTGGAGGCACGCCGACACGCGATAGCCGGCGAGCGGCTGCTCGTGCGCGAATCGCTCTCGGATCGCGGCCAGCACCGGCATCTGCCGGTCGGCCCACTCGATGCGGCGCGTCCCCTCGGGCGCGAGCGCAAGGTCTTTCACGTCGTGCTTGATCGTGGTCGCCATTCGTCCTCTCTCTGTCTCCGATTACGCGACGAGCAGGCGCTCGTGCTTGCGCTGCTCCCATTCGATCCAGTCGGCCTCACTCGCTCCCTCGGCGGGAACGGTCGTCGCCTCGAGCCACTGCTCGACCGCGGCCCGAAGCTCCGGGCGGCGGCGCATCCGGACGACGAACGCGACGTCGTCGAGCTCCACGGCGAAGGTGCGGCGCAACTCCTGCAGGCCCCGAAGCAGCTCGAGCTCCGGCGCCGCGTACCGGCGGTAGCCGGACGGGCTGCGCTCGGGCACGACGAGGCCGGTCGACTCGAGGTATCGCAGCATGCGGGCCGACCAGCCCGTCCGCACCGCGGCCTCGCTGACGGTGTACGTCTCCAAGTCGCAGAACCTTACCACAGTTGTGTCAATGTCTTGGCGGACGACACGACGTACCCTTGCGCGGTGCGCGTCCACGTGATCTCCGACCTGGAGGGCGTCTCCGGAATCGTCAAGGGCCCGCAGACCGCCGGGGGCGAGCCGCTGTACGAGGAGGCGCGGAAGCTCTACACCGAGGAGATCAACGCGGCTGTGCGTGGCGCGAAGGCGGCGGGCGCGACCGAGATCGTCGTGATGGACTGCCACGGCGCGGGCAAGGAGTGGTCGTTCAACTCGCTCGTGCCGGAGCTGCTCGACCCTGATTGTGAGTTCGTCGTCCAGGACAACTGGACGGAGTACACGGCATTTCTCGAGGACGGCTGCGACGCCGCGCTTCTCGTCGGGATGCACGCAATGGCAGGTACGCGTGCGGGCGTGATCAACCACACGGTCTCGGGGCAGGACTACTTCAACCTCCGCTTCAACGGAGTCCTCGTCGGAGAGACCGGGATCCATGCCGCGCTCTGCGGCACGTGGGGTTGTCCGGTACTGCTCGTGACCGGCGACGACGCGGCCTGCGCCGAGGGTCGTGCGCTCCTCGGCGAGGGGCTCACGACCGTCGCGGTGAAGACCGGGCTCGGCGCCGCGTCGGCGCGGCAAATTCCCCCCGTCCGAGCGCGGGGGATGATCGAGGAAGGCGCGAAGAGCGCGCTCTCCGATCTCGGCGCCGTCGAGCCCTGGAGCCCCGGCAGCCCGTGCGAGATCACGGTCGAGTTCAAGCACACCTATGCGCCCGACAAGCTGCGCTTCCGGGCCGGCGTCGAGCGGGTCGACGACCGGACGATCTCAGTCCGCGCCGAGACCTGGTGGGAGGCCTGGAAGACGTTTTACTTCTAGACAACGCTTGTGATGAATCACCACAAGCGTTGTCGAGGCTAGGGCGCGCTCGTGCCCTCGCGCCCGTAGCGATCCTCGAGCCTGACGACGTCGTCGAGGTGCGGCGTCGAGACCTCGACGATCAGCGTGTCCTCGATCGCGGTGACCCGGTGGACGGTGCCCGGGCGGTAGCGGAGCGCGTCGCCGGCGGTGATCTCGATCGTCTCGAGCTCGCCACCGACCTCGCCCAGCTCGAGGCTCGCGCGACCCTCCTGGACGAGCCACGCCTCGTCCTTCACCTCGTGGTACTGGAGGCTCAGCGCCTGGCCGGCGCGGACGAAGAGGAGCTTTCCGACGTAGGCGTCGGCCTCGGCCCAGACGAGCTCCCACCCCCAGGGCTTCTCGACGCGACGGGGCTCGACCGCGTACCGGCTCTTCATCCGAGCCACTCGGGATTCGCGCTTACGTGCTCGTCTGCTCGGCGGAGCTCCTTCGGCGTGTTGACCGTGAGCCAGAGGCCGGTGTGGCGAAACGCGCGCAGCTTTCCCTCCTCGGCGAGCTCGGGGAACGTGCTCGACTCGTGGTCCCCCTTCTCGGGGAACCGTTCGAGCGCCTCGGCCGAGAGCACGTAGATCCCGCAGTTGACCCAATACGGCACGTTCGAGGCCTCGTGGAAGCCTGTCACGACGTCGTCGTCGGTGAGGTCGACCTGGCCGAACTGGGACGGAGGCTGCGCGACGGTGATCGTGGCGGCCGCGCCGGTCGCGCGATGCCGCTCGAGGAGGCCCGCGAAGTCCGCGTCGACAAGCTCGTCGCCGTTCATCGCGAGCACGTCGCCCGTCTCGCGCCGTGACTGCGCGGCGAAGCGGATTCCACCACCGCGACCGAGGCGCTCGGGCTCGCCTGCGCACACGACCTCGACGCCAAGGTCACCGAGGCGGGAGTCGAACTCGTGCTCCTCCCCGCCCAAGCAGCTCACGATCACCCGCTCGACACCCGCGCGGCGGAGCCGCACGATCTGCCAGGCGAGAAGCGGGCGACCGCCGACGGGGACGAGCGACTTCGGCAGGCCGCCGGCCGAGTCCCCGAGCCGCTCGGCCTTCCCACCGGCAAGGACGATCGCCTCCATTCAGTTGGCGGCGCGCCCGATCGCGTCGTAGGTGAACCCCGCCGCCCGCATCGCCTCGGGCTCCAGCATGTTGCGGCCGTCGACGAGCACCGCGCTCCGCATCCGACCCGCCAGCGCGGCCCAATCGAGCTCCGCGAGGTGCGGCCACTCCGTGACCAGCACGGCGGCGTCGGCCCCCGTCAGCGCCTCGTCGACGGTCGGGACCTGCACGAGGCCGTGCAGCCCGTCCGCGCTCGCGACCGGGTCCCAGGCCACGACATCGGCCCCCTCCGCGAGCAGGCGACCGGCGAGCACGAAGGCCGGCGCCTCGCGGGTGTCGTCGGTGTTCGGCTTGAACGCGAGCCCGAGCAGGGCGATCCGCTTCCCTCGCAGCGAGCCGAGGAGCTGCTTCAGCTTTCCGATCACGCGCCGCTTCTGCAGCTCGTTCACCTCGATCACGGCGTTCAGCACCTGGAAGTGATACCCCGAGCTCGCGGCGAGCTGCTTCAGCGCGAGGGAATCCTTGGGAAAGCAGCTGCCCCCGAAGCCGATCCCGGCGCGGAGGAAGCTCTTGCCGATCCGGCGGTCGTGCCCGATCCCCTCGGCGACCTTGACCACGTCGGCGCCGGTCGCCTCGCAGACGTTCGCGATCTCGTTGATGAACGAGATGCGGGTCATGAGCGCGGCATTCGCGGCGAGCTTGATCATCTCCGCGGAGGCGACGTCAGCGCGGACGACCGGTGCGTCGATCCCTGCGTGGAGCGCCGCGACCGCGTCCCCGTCCGCGTCGTCGAACGCGCCCACGACGATCCTGTCCGGTTCCATGAAGTCCCGCACCGCGGTGCCCTCGGCGGTGAACTCGGGATTCGAGACGTAGCCGACGTGCCCGAGCCCGCGCGCGTCGAGGCGGTGGCGCACCTTCTCTCCCGTGCCCACGGGAACGGTGCTCTTCATGCAGACGACGATCCGGTGGTCGACCGCGGGAAGCTCGTCGATCACGGTCCAGACGGCCGAGAGGTCCGCGTCGCCCGAGTAGGTGGGGGGCGTGCCCACAGCGACGTAGACGAACTCTGCGCTGTCGATCGCCTCGTTCACGTCCGTCGTGAACGCGAGGCGCTCGCGGTTGCGCTCGAGGAGCTCGTCGAGGCCCGCTTCGTAGATCGGGACGTCGCCGCGGCGGAGCGTCTCGATCTTCTCGGCGACCACGTCGCGCACGACGACCTGATGCCCGAGCTCGGCGAAGCAGGCGCCGGTGACCAGGCCGACGTAGCCCGCGCCGAAGACCGCAACCCGCTTGCCGCTCTCGCTCATGGCCGGGGACGATAGTCGCCGGCTACGAGGGCTTGCTCACGTTCGCGAGGGGGCGCATGCCCTTCGCGACTGCGATCATCGTCTCGTTCGAAAGGCGGTCGAGGAGCGAGTTGACGACCCAGTACGAGGCGCCGTCGGTGCGCAGGACGACCATGTGCAGGTGCGGCCCGTTGTAGTAGAGCTCGTAGCGGCGCCCGCCGATCCGCCGCACGAAGTTGCGGTCGCCGAGCACCGGCGCGTCCTCCCAGTCGGTCATCTGGACTCCCCAGTACTCGTTCCCGCCCGCGAGGCGGTACGTGAGGCGGATCGCCTTGTGCTTGCCGTCGGGGTCGATCCGGTAGACCCGCATGGGCCTCTCGGGGTCGAGGCTCGAGCCGTCGGCGATCTTCGTCGGCACCATCATCGGGAAGTCGATCCGGCGGCGCCAGTCGCGCAGGAGATCGACGACGTCGCTCGCGCCGTAGGCCGTCACCGAGGCCGGTTGCCGCTGCGGCGTCCGGTCGACCGGGGCCGAGGCCAGCCTCCCGTGGAACGTCTGCCCCACGACGGCCGCGAGCATCGCGCCGTTCGTGAGTCTCCTGACCGGCTTCGAGACCTTCTTCACGTCCGCGGAGCCGAACAGGTTCGCAACCTTCTGCGCGGCCGCCTTCGCCCCGGCGGTGCGTGGGTCGAAGTACACGGTAGTGCGGAAGAAGTCGAAGTTCGGTGCGTTTGCCGGAAGCCCGTTCGGCGGGAGCACCATCCGGTAGCCGCGCTGCGAGAGAAGGTAGTTCGCCGTCGAGGCGGAGCCCTCCACCCCGTTCCCGTTCAACACGATCACCGACGTGTCACGCGGCGCGGGCGCCTTGCGCTTCACCTTCTCCCCGAGCGCGACGGCGGTCGCTTTCTGCGCCGAGTCGACGTCCGGGTTCTCGAAGTCGCGGATGGCGGCCTGGATGTTCTCCTGAGAGGTGGTCAGGTCGAACTCCCCCTCGAGCCCTTCGATCCGCTCCTGGAAGACGTGGCCGGCCGGGAGCGAATACGCGAGCGCCGCGTACTGGAGCACCGTGTGGGCGGGGACGTCCTTGCCACCGCCCTGGCCGACCTCGACATTGGACGTGATCACCTTGATCAACTGCGGCAGCTTCGTGACCGAGAACGAGGACTCGATGCGGTCCTTGAGCGCCTTGACGAAGAGCTGCTGCCGGGCTGTCCGGTAGATGTCGGAGTCGGTATGACGGAACCGGACGAAGTCGAGCGCCCTCAGCCCGGTCAGGCGCTGGTAGCCGGGCTGGAGGTTGATCTTCGCGTAGCCGGTCGGGCCGCCCTGGTTGTTGTAGTAGCGGCGGTCGACGTCCATCCAGACGCCGCCGAGCTTGTCGACGAGCTGCCGGAACCCACGGAAATTGACCGTGATGATGTAGTTGATCGGCACCCCCGTCAGATTGCGAACCGTGCGGAGGGCGCCTTTCGGGCCGCAAGTGGCGTACGCGGCGTTGATCTTCGACACGAACGGCGTGTGACCCGGACAGTCGATCTGCGCGCTCAGGTCCCGCGGGAAGGAGAGGAGCGAGATGGCCTTGGTGTCCGGGTCGGCGCGGACGAGCATCAGGGTGTCCGAGCGCGAGGGAGTGTTCTTCCCCTCGTCCGCCCGGTGGTCGTAGCCGATCACGAGCGCGACCGCCGGCTGACCGGGGAGCGCGACGTCAAGCGACTTCAGCGCCTCCTTGACCTCCTTCGACTCCGGCGCCACGGCGGCGACCGACTCGTGGAGGTAGAGGTAGGCGCCGGCTGCCGTGCCGCCCACGAGCACGCAGAGGACGAGCGCCGCCCACCCGAGGATCTGGAGCACGAGATGGCCGCGCCGGCGGGGCGGTGGCGGCGGCTGGCGATAGACCGTGACCGGGCCGAGCGGGCCGGGTGGCAACGCCGCGCGGTTCGAGCCGTTCGCCGCCGCGCCGCGGCCGACTCCTCTCTTCAGCGTCGTTCGCATGGATGGCGGGGCGCGCCCGCGCCCGGAGGCGTACACGGTAGCCGACCGGCCGGAGAGGAACCTTTATGTCTTCGCGAACACCGATGCGAGCTGCTCGCCGAGGAAGGCGATCTCCTCGGGCGTGCCCGCGGTGATCCGGAGCGCGGACGGCGCCCCGAACGAGCCCATCGGCCGCACGATCACCCCGCGGCGGAGCAACGCGTCGTTGAGGTCGTCCGCGTCCGTCCCGACGTCGACGAAGAGGAAGTTCCCCGCAGCCGGGCCCATCGGGTCGAAGCCGTGCGAGCGCAACACTGCCTCGAGAGCGGCCATCGACTCGCGGTTGACCGAGCGGCGGCGGGCGAGCTCGGCCGCACCGTCGAGGCTCGCGAGCGCGGCCTCCTGCGCCGGAGTCGTCACGTCGAACGCCCGCTGCACCTTGCGGATCGCCGCAATGACCTCCGCAGGCCCGACGCCGTAGCCGACCCGCAGCCCGGCGAGCCCGTAGATCTTCGAGAACGTGCGCAGCGCGAGCACGCGGCGCCCCTGCTTCACCGCGTCTTCGATCGCGTCCGGGAAGTCGGGGTGGTCGACATACTCGAGGTAGGCCTCGTCCACCACGGTCAGCACCTCGGCCGGCACGCCCTCGAGGAAGCGGAGCAGGTCGGCCCGCGGGGTCATCGTCCCCGTGGGGTTGTTGACGGTCGGGAGGTAGGCGAGCTTCGTCCGCGGAGTGACGGCCGCGAGCAGGGCGTCGACGTCGACCCGCCCCTCGGCGAGCGGGACGCGCACCGGCGTGGCGGCGAGCTTCAGCGGGTCGAGGACATAGCTCGGGAACGAGGGCCAGGGGGTCACGACCTCGTCGCCGGGGTCGAGCGTCGCCTGGCAGACGTACCCGATCACCGCGTCCGCCCCGGCCGCGACCACCGTCTCCTCGAACGCCACGCCGTGCCGTTCGGCGAGCGCCGTGCGCAGGCGGTAGGCCCCGCCGTCCGGGTAGCGGTTCGCCTCCGCGAGCGACAGCCCGATCGCCTCGAGCGCCTCCGGGAACGGCCCGAACGGCCCCTCGTTCGAGGCCAGCTTGACGACGTGCTCCAGCCCGAGCTCGCGCTGGACGAGCTCGGCAGGCTTGCCGGGCTCGTACGGCACGAGGCTCGCGAGCGCCGGGCGAAAGAGCTCCGGCCCCGGACCCTCCACCGTCAACCGGCGACTGCCTCCGGCTCCGGCGACGGCACCGGAGGGAACGGGTCGTCGGGCGGCGGCTGCCGGCCCTCGTCGTCCGAACCTCCCGAGAGGCGCCGCCAGACGACGAACGCACCCGCGAGCACGGCGACGAGCGCAAACGCGCCAGCAACGGCTCCGATCCCTCGCCGGCGCTGCGACGCACCGGCGGCCACCCCGGCGACGGCGAGCGTCGCGCGCCGCCTCAGATAGCCGCGGACGAGCCACCAGCCCAGGGCCCACATGAGGGCATTCCTCCGGTCGGTCAGCCCGGCCATGCCGAGAGCGTACTACCGCCGCCGAGGCGGCAGGTGGATCGCGCGGCCGAGCGCGACGAGCCCCGCCTCCTTGATCCCCTCGGCGAAGGTCGGATGGGGCGCGACGCCGTCGGCGATCGTCTCGATGGTCGACTCCGCGTCGAGTGCCACGACGGCCTCGCCGATGAGGTCGGTCGCGTGCGGGCCGACGATCACCACGCCGAGGAGCTGGCCGTACTGCGACTCGTGGATCGTCTTGATCCAGCCCGTCGTGTCGCCGGACATCACCGCGCGCGCGATCGCGATCCAAGGACAGCGCCCGACCACGACCGCATCGCCGTGGAGCTCGCGCGCCTGCGCCTCCGTGAGGCCGACGCCCGCGATCTCCGGGTCGGTGTAGATCGGCCGCGGCACCGCCGGCTCACCCATTGCCGCCTCGTGACCCATCGCGTTCTCGGCCGCGATCTCGCCCTCCCGGAACCCGGTGTGCGCGAGCTGCCAGTAGCCCGCCACGTCCCCGGCCGCGTAGATGTGGGGGACGTTGGTGCGGCGGTGGTCGTCGGTCGCGACCCTGCTCCGGTCGAACTCGACACCGGCCTCCTCGAGCCCGATCCCGTCGACGAGAGCGGCGCGCCCGACCGAGACGAGCATCAGGTCGCAGTCGACCGTCTCGCCCTCGCCGAAATGGACGGTGAGGTGGTCCCCGTGGTCGTCGACCTGGGTGCATTGCTTCGAGAGATGGAGCGCGATCCCGCGCTTGCCGAACGCCCTGGCGAGCTCCTTGCCGGCGTCGGCGTCCTCGAGCGGGATCAGCGTCGGCAGCATCTCGACGATCGTCACCTCGGTGCCGAAGCGGTTGAAGATCGAGGCGAACTCGCTGCCGATGATGCCGCCGCCGAGCACGACGAGCCGGCGCGGCACCTCGGTCTGCGCGAGCAGGCCGGTCGAGTCGACGCAGCGGGGCGAGTCGAGCCCGGGGATCGGCGGTCGGATCGGGAACGAGCCGGTCGCGACGATCGCGCTCTGGAAGCCGACCTCCTCGGCACCCTCGACCGCGATCGCCTTGGGGCCGGTGAAGCGGCCCCTCCCCTTGACCCACTCGACCCCGTTCGCCTTGAAGAGCGAGGCAACCCCGCCCGTCATCTGCCCGACGACCGCGTCCTTCCACTGCGATGCAGCGCCGAAGTCGAGCGTCGGCTCGCCGACGGCGACACCGAGCTTTGCGAACGTCTCGCGCGCGTCGTGGATCGCGTGCGCGGTCTGCACCCAGGCCTTGGTCGGGATGCAGCCCACGCGCAGGCAGGTGCCACCGAGCGCGGGCTCCTGCTCGATGCACGCGACCTTGCCGCCGAGCTGGGCCGCCCTGATCGCCGCCGTGTAGCCGGCGGGCCCGCTTCCGAGAACTGCGACGTCGACGTCCATGGAGGTGAAACCTAGCCTCGATGGTCCTCAGGCCAGCGAGGCAAGCATCGTGACGGAGTCGTCGTCCTCGCCGATGCGCTCGAAGCCGTAGCGCTCGTAGAGGCCGATCGCCCCTGCGTTGTTGCGGTCGACGCTGAGCGAGATCGCCTCGTAGCCCTCCGCGCGGGCCCGGTCGAGCAGTGCGTCGAGCAGCTTCGCCCCCACGCCCTTCCCGCGTGCGTTGGGGACGACCGCGATAGCGAGCTCCGGGGTGCGCTCGTCGACGAACCCGTAGCCGCGTCGGTCGCGCGCGAAGAGGCGATACCACGCCGCGCCGACCGGAAAGCCCCCGTCGATCGCGATCATCGCCGCATCGCCCCGGCGGCCCCAGGCCTTGACGTAGAGCGCGACGGGCCCCGGCCCGGTGTCCTCTGGCGCGCGCTCCTTCCAGTAGTAGGCGTGGTGGAGCATGTCGCGCAGGAACCGCACGTCCTGTGCGCCGCCTCGCCGCACGACGAGGCCCGTCTGCGCCGCGCTCACAGCGCGAGCGTCGGCTGCTCGATCAGCGCGACGAGCGTCTGGAGGAACGTGGCGCCGTCCGCACCGTCGATCGCGCGATGGTCGCAGGTCAGGACGAGGTGCATCATCGGCGCGACGTCGAGGTCTCCGTCGCGGACGACCGCCTCGTCCTTCACGGCGCCGACGGCGAGGATCGCCACCTGCGGCGGGTTGAGCACCGCGGTGAACTGCTCGACGCCGAACATGCCGAGGTTCGAGATCGTGAACGTGCCGGCCTCGAGGTCGGCGAACTGCAGCTTGTTGTCCCGGGCCCGGCCGACGAGATCGGCGCGCGCGCGGGCGATCTCCTGCACGGTGAGGCGGGCGGCGTCACGGATCACCGGCACCACGAGCCCCTGTGGCGCCGCGACGGCGATCCCGACGTGCGGCGCCGGGTGGCGGTGGATCTCCTCCCCGGAGAACGTCGCGTTGATCGGCGCGTGGCGCGTGAGGGCGACCGCGGCGAGCTTCACGAGCAGGTCGTTGACCGTGGGCTTGACATCGCCCTCCTCGAGCCGCCCCACGAGTCGCTCCCGCAGCGCAAGCGCCTCCGCCATGTCGGCCGAGACCCCGAGCTGGAAGACCGGCGCGGCCCACGCCTCGGTCAGGCGCTTGGCGATCGTCTTGCGGACGGAGGTGAGCTGCACGACCTCGGCGTCCTCGGCCGGGGCGGCCGGCGCGCCCGGGGCGGCCGCCGGAGCTCCGGTTGGCGCCTTCTCGACGTCCTCCGCCAGGATCCGCCCGTCGGGCCCGGTGCCGCGCACGCCGGCGAGGTCGACGCCGCGCTCGCGCGCGATGCGGCGGGCCAGCGGCGAGGCCTTCAGGGGGGTCGGGCGATCCCCCTCCCCGGATGCGGGCGTTATGGGGTCCGGTGCAGCGGCTGCCTCCGGCTGCGGAGCGCCATTCGGAGTCGGCTCCTGCTCTGGTTCCGGCTTCTGCTCAGGCTCCGGCTCCCGCTCGCGCTCCGGCGCTGCCTCCGCGGCGCGAGTGGCGCCGTCTCCTGCGCCATCCGCTTCGATCACCGCGAGCGTCGTCCCGACCGCGACCTCTCCCTCGGGCACGACGATCTTCGCGAGGACGCCGTCGGTCTCCGCCTCGATCTCCTGCGTGACCTTCTCGGTGTCCAGCTCGTAGAGGGGGTCGCCCTTCGAAACGGCGTCGCCCTCCTTCTTCAGCCAGCGGACGACGATGCCGGACTCCATGCCCTGACCCAGGCTCGGGAGCTTGACCTCCGTGCTCATCGACTGCGTCCCCCGGTGGGGCAGCGCTCCGGCTCTCGGGCAGGCCGTGCCACAAGCGCCATTATGCTGACCGCCGTGAAGCTCGTTGACCAGTGGTCGGCGCTCGAGCGTCGTCTGCCCGCCGACTGGGAGACCGTCGACCTGCGGCTTCGCACGGAGCAGCCGGGCGAGCGCTCGGAGGCGGCGAGGATCCTCGGCCCGATGAACGCCGGCTTCGTCGGAGAGGAGCTTGCGTTCACCGTCCGTCGCGCGGGCGGGGCATCCGGCCCCCAGGCGGCGCGGCGCCTGTTCGGCCGCCTCGACGAGGCGCGGATCTGGTGCCTGCTCGAGCAGCGCGAGGTCGGCGAGGCACCGCCGCCGCTCGAGGAGCCCGACCGCGCGCGTAGGTCGGTGGCCGAGACATGGGACGCCGAGCTCGACGCGCTGTCCCCCGGCTGGAGCGACCTCCTCTGCCTGCTCGAGCTCGACTCGAGCGCGCTCCTCACCCGCGCCGCGCTCATCTGCGCGCCGATCAACCCGACGCGCAGCCACGACCACGTCGGGTTCACCTTCCGCTGCGCGCGGACGACTGGCTACGGCGTGTCGCCCGGGATGGCGCGGCGCTGTTTCGAGGAGCTCGACTCCGAGGGCATCGGCGGACAGGTCTCGGTCCTGCGCTCGCTCTCGGGCACGCAGAACGTCGCGACGCAGGGCGCCGTCTGGTACGTCGGCGGCAAGGTTCTCTGACGAGACACGAGGTACCTCTGCGAGGGCGCGAGACCACGCTTGTGTTGAATCAACACAAGCGCTGACACCCGTCCGACTCCTCAGGTGCGCAGCTCGGCGCCGAAGCGCTCGGCGAGCGCCGCGACGATTCGCTCGCGCAGGGCCGCCGCCTCCTCGTCCGTGAGCGTCCGGTCGGGCGCCTGGAAGGCGAGATGGAGGGCGACCGACTTCCGCCCCTCGCCCACCTGCGCGCCGCGGAAGACGTCGAAGACGCGCACGTCGCGGAGCTCGTCGCCTCCGGTCTCACGCACGGCCGCGAGGATCGCGCCCGCCTCCACATCCTCGGGTACCGCGACGGCGATGTCCTGCCGCGCGGCCGGGTACGTGATCACGTCCTCGTAGAGGGTGCGCTCCGGCAACGGCTCCATCAGACGCTCGACGTCGAGCTCGAAGGCGCCCCAGTTGCCCTCGAGCAACGTTGGGTGGAGCTCCCCCAGCCAGCCTGCGTCGGTCGCGGCCGCCTTGCCGGGATGGAGGTGCGGCGCGGACGAGCGGCGGACCTCGAGCGGTAGATGGAACGCCTCGTGGATCGCCTCGACGGCCGCACGCGCCGCCTCGAAGCCGCCGTCGGCGATCCCGCCCACGTGCCAGCGCTCCTCGGGGAGCTGCTCGCCCGACGGGAGGTAGACCCGCGCGAGCTCGAACAGCCGGATCGCCTCGTTCCCGGCGTCGACGTTGACCCGCGCGGCCTCGACGAGGCCGTGGAGGAGCGTCGTCCGCAGCACCGCCTGGTCGCCGCTCATCGGCTCGGGAAGTCGGAGTGCCGCGGGATTCGGATCCGAGGCCGTGAGGCTCCAGGTGTACGCCTCCGAGAAGCCCGCGCCGACGAGCACGTCCTCGAGCGCGCGACGGAACCGTTGGTCGGCGCTGAGGTGCCCCGCGACCGCGCGGCGGAGCGGCATGGTGTTCGGCACCTGGTCGAGCACCGCACGGGCGATCTCCTCGATGAGGTCGATCTCCCGGGTGACGTCGCGCGCCCGCCACGTCGGCACGGTCACGGCCCAGGCACGGTCGACCTCGAACCCGAGCGGCTCCAGGATCGCGCGCTGCTCCTCCCTGGCGACGTCGAGGCCGATCAGCCGGCTCGCGCGCTCGGGACGGAGCGTCACGCGACGCCGCTCGGGAAGCCCTTCGTTCACGTCGACCGAGCCGATCGGCTCCGCCCCGGCGAGGTCGACGAGGAGGCGGCTCGCGAGCACCGCGGCGGGCTCGGCCGCGTACGGGTCGACGCCCTTCTCCCACTTGTTCGAGCCCTCCGTCCGCAGGGCGAGTCGCTCCGACGTCCTGAGGACCCCGATCGGCTCGAAGTTCGCCGCCTCGAGCAGCACCTCGCTCGTCGTCTCGGAGACCTCCGACTCGAGCCCGCCCATGATCGCGGCGAGCGCGACCGCCCGCTCGCCGTCGGTGATCAGCAGGTCGCTCGGCCGTAGCTCGCGCAGCGTGCCGTCGAGCGTCCGCAGCGTCTCGCCCTCGTGCGCGCGCCGCACCACGATGCGGCCCCCCGAGAGGAGGGCGCGGTCGAACGCGTGGAGCGGGCTGCCCCAGACGTGCATCACGTAGTTCGTCACGTCCACGACGTTCGAGATCGAGCGCATCCCGGCGAGGTGCAGGCGCGAGCGAAGCCACTGGGGCGAGGGACCGACGCGGACGTTCCGGAACGCGCGGCCGATGTAGCGCGGGCAGCCGTCGAAGTCCTCGACGGCGATGTCGGGCGGCTCGTCCGCCACGGGCGGCGGATCCTCGGGATCCGGCAGTCGAAGCTCGCCCTCGCAGAGAGCTGCCACCTCCCGCGCGATCCCGACCATCGAGAGGAGGTCGGGCCGGTTCATCGTCGGCGTCACGTCGAGCACGCGGTCGACCAACGGAATGACGTCCGCAAGCGGGGTGCCCGGCTCGAGGCCGTCGGCGAGCAGCATGATCCCGGAGTGGTCGGCGCCGAGGCCGATCTCGTCCTCGGCGAGGATCATCCCGCGAGAGACCTCCCCGCGCAGCTTTCGCTCCTCGAGCGGCCCGGGGAAGCCCGGCAGCAAGGCCCCGGGCAGGCCGACCGCCACGGTCGCGCCGGCGCCGAAGTTCCATGCCCCGCAGACGATCTGCTGCGGGTCCGAATTTCCGACGTCGACCTGGCACAGCTGCAGCCGGTCGGCGTTCGGGTGCGGGTCGGCCGAGACCACGCGGCCGACGACGAAGTGCGCGAGGTTGTCGCCCTCGTCCACGACGCCGACGTCGATCAGCCGGTCGACCTCGAGCGACGAGATCGTCAGCCGCCGCGCGATCTCGGCGTCGCTCGCGTCTGTCGCGACGTACTCGCGGAGCCACGAGAGCGGAACGCGCATCAGTGCTGCCTCGGGTGACGTTGCCACGTCTCCGGCGGGCGAGATGCAAGCCGGGCTAGGACGCAGGGAGCGGCCATATCGGTAGATATGGCCGCGACCGAGGACAACGCCCGGCGCAGCAGATCGCTCGCGGGAGACCTGGATGGCGTTGCCCGAGGCAGCACTAGAACTGCCCCGAGAAGCGGAGGTCGTTGCGCCAGAGCTCGCGCAGGTCGGGGAACTCGTGCCGCAGCATCGCGATCCGCTCGAGGCCCCAGCCGAACGCGAAGCCTGTGTAGCGCTCGGCGTCGTAGCCCACGAACTCGTACAGGGCGGGGTCGACCATGCCGGCCCCGCCCACCTCGATCCAGCCCGAGTGGCGGCACACGGGGCAGCCGGCGCCGTCGCAGACGTGGCACGAGACGTACGCCTCGATCGACGGCTCGGTGAACGGGAAGTAGTGCGTCCGGAACTCGGTCCGCCGCTCCTGGCCGAACAGCGCCTTGAGCAGGAAGTCCAGCGTCCCTGTGAGGTCGGCGAGCGTGATCCCTTCGTCGACCGCGAGCCCCTCGACCTGGTGGAAGATCGGGGTGTGCGTCGCGTCGGGTGTGTCGCGGCGGTAGACACGCCCGAGCGAGACGATGTAGACGGGCGGCTGCTGCGCCTCCATCGTGCGCACCTGGGAGGGCGACGTCTCCGTGCGCAGCACCGTCTGCTCGTCCAGGAAAAGCGTCGAGAGCGGAGACCGCGCGGGATGGCCGGCCGGGAAGTTGAGGCCGTCGAAGTTGTAGTGCGTCGACTCGACCTCGCGACCGTCGACGACGCGATATCCGAGCCCGAGAAAGATGTCCTCGACCTCGCGCCGGATCTGGGTGATCAGGTGCAGGCGTCCGCGCGCGTAGCCGCCGACCGGGAGCGTCACGTCGACGCGCTCCTCCGCGAGACGGCGGTCCAGCTCCTCGCGCTCGAGCGCCTCGGCACGCTCGGCGACGGCGGTCTCGATGCGCCGCTTCGCCTCGTTCAGCCTCCGGCCGGTCTCCGCGTTCCGGACCTCCCGCAGGGCGAGCGGAAGCGCGCTCTTCCGGCCCAGATACTCGACGCGGACGACCTCGATCTCGTCGCTCGACGCCGCCGCGGCGACCGCCGCGAGGGCCGCACGCTCGAGCGCCTCGACGTCCATGGGACGTCCGAGGCTAGCAAGTGGCAAGTTGCAACAAGGTGGTTGAATCCGGCCGTGCACGCCGGCGCGCTCTACGACGCGATCGCCCGAATCTACGACCCCTGGTCGGTCTCCGTGCGCGAGGACGTCGGCTTCTACGTCGACGAGGCGATCCACTCGGGAGGCCCTGTCGTCGAGCTCGCCGTCGGCACTGGCCGCATCGCGGTTCCGACGGCGAAGGCGGGCATCGACGTGATCGGCGTCGACGAGTCACCGGGCATGCTCGCCGTGGCGCGCGAGTACGCCGAGCGGGAGGGCGTCGCCGACCGGCTCGAGCTCCGCGTGGGCGACCTTCGCGAGCCGCCCGTCACGGAGCGCGTCCCGCTCGTGACGGTCCCGTTCCGCTCGCTGCTGCACATGCCGAACGACGCGGA
>Ga0207428_10000181_pt1 | contig 88299 bp, 106 predicted proteins | sample RhiMethybrSRZTD1_FD_187600 | JGI IMG/M metagenome (GOLD analysis project Ga0207428, IMG submission 187600) | Populus rhizosphere microbial communities from Tennessee, USA - Rhizosphere MetaG P. TD hybrid SRZTD1 (SPAdes) (version 3) | ecosystem: Host-associated > Plants > Roots > Rhizosphere >... | reverse complement strand
CGAGCCGCTCGAGCGCCTCGCGGTGCCGCGTCTCGCGCGCCGACGCGCGCGACCGGGCCACGACGGCCACGAGAGCGGCGACGACCAGCACGAGCGCCGCTCCGAGCAGCACGAGCAGGCCGGTCGTCATCCGCGCCGCTCACCGCCGCGCGGGCGCGTCATCAGGGGCGGGTGGCGTCTCCCGAGCCCGTATGCAGGACGAGGGTGTCGCGGGCCGTTGCCGCCTCGAGGACGATCGTGCCGCGACCGTCCAGCTTCGCCTGCTGGAGACCCGACTCCGCGCGCGCGGCGAACGAACCGGCGTCGTCGCGCGTCACGAGCTCTGCCACGCCCGCCGAGAGCGACACGACCTCACCCGGCGCGATGGGGTTGGCGCCGAGGTCCGCGCGGACGATCTCGTAGAGCTCACGTGCCTGACCCGCCTCCGACCCGGGCCGCAGGATCGCGAAGCGCCCGCCGCCGAGCCGGAACGTGTAGTCGAGGTGGTGGGTCGCGGCCTGAAGGCGCTTCGCGAGCTCGAGCAACACGCCGTCCGCCCCCACGAGGCCGAGCCTCGCGTTGAGCATCGTCAGCCGGTCGACGTCGAGCACGAGCAGCGAGAGAGGGTGCCCGGCGAGCCGTGCCCGGACGATCTCGCGCTCGAGCACCGCGGTGAACGACTGGCGGTCGAGGAGGTTCGTGAGCACGTCGATCTCGGGGACCACGTCCGGCTCGCGGAGGTTGAGCGCGCGCGTGACGGGCGAACGGGCGACGCGGACGACGCCGTCGAGGGAGTCCACGTCCTCGTCGCTGAAGTGCCGTCCCTTCTCACGGGTCAGCACCCCGAGCAGGCTCTGTGCGTCGCCCTCGTCCAGGAGCGGCACCACGAGCCCGCTGCGGATCGGCGGAGAGCCGTCGGGCGCGGGCAGGTCGCCGGCGAACGCCACCTCGATCGCGCGGGCACCTCGGTAGTCGGGGAAGCCCATGCGCGCGATGTGGTTCGTCTCCGACTCGGACAGCCCGACCGTCGCGACGATCGGCGTGCCTGTCCCACCCGTCACGAGCGCGATCGCACCATCCGAGCTGGTGCGCTCCCGGGCCAGCTCGAGCGTCCGCAGCATCGGCTCCGGATCGTCCTCGAGCGTGGGGCCCGCGAGCGAGGGGGCCGGCGCGTGGAACGTGGCGATCGCGTCGTTGAGCGTCTGCGCGAACGTCCCGAGCCGCTCGTCGTAGCGCCGCAGCATCGTCACCGTGACCTCCGCCTGGCGCGAGAGGAGGCGACGAATCGCGAGGATGAAGAGGAGGAGGGACACACCGGCGAGCACCACCGCCGCGATCGCGATCTCTCTGGTCGTCACGCTCACGCCGGGCGTGCCTCCATCGAGGTAACCCTACAGGGGGACGTGGCTGGACACCCCCTCTCCGCGAAGGCCGTCGGCCGTCCGGGTTATCCTCGCCGCGTGACCCAGTCGCCGTCGCCGCAGCTCGTGCCGTACGTGGAGCGCGCGCCGCTCGACGCGACGCCCGCTGCCCCCACGACGCCCGCCGCGCCCGTCGCGCTCGCGCCCGTCGAGCTGCCCCGCGCCCGGCGCCCCACCTGGCCGACGCTCGCCTCGCTCGCGATCGTCTCCGGCCTCGTCGCACTCGGCCTCGGCGCCTGGGCGATCGTCTCCGGCGTCGACGACGACGCGGGCGGGCTCGGCGGCGCGCAGCTCGAGCGAGCCCTTCCGCTCCTCACCGCACCGGGCGCCGAACGGGTCGTGCTGGCAGGCTCGGTGGGCCGGATCGTGCTCGTCGCCGACCGCGACGGCACCGCGCTCCTCTCGCTCGCCGGGCTCGGCTCGGCACCCGACGGGCACGACTACGAAGCGTGGGTCGTCCCGCCCGGGTCCGCCACGCCCCTGCCGGCCGGCACCTTCGACGGAGACGAGCGCATCGTCATGCTGACGAGGCCCGCGCCGCCCGGGTCGCGCGTCGGGGTCACGCTGGAGGCGAACGGCGGGGCCGACCGCCCGACGCGCCCGCTGCGCGTCGTCGCCGAGCGCGCGCCGTAGCGCGGGCGCTACTCCGACGCGCTCGTCGCGCGATCCTTGCCTGCGTCCTTCGAATGGCGCAGCGCCGAGTCGGCGCGCTCGAACAGCCCCGCCGCCGTCTCGCCGTGACGGAGCTCGGCGATCCCCGCCGACAGGCGCACCTGATGGCCGCCGGGCATCGGCATGTTCGCGACGCCGTCGCGCATGCGCTCGAAAAGTTGGCTGGCGTCGTCCTCGGTCGACTCGGGCATCACCACCGCGAACTCGTCGCCGCCGACGCGGCAGCCGATGTCGACCGAGCGGATCTCGTTCCGCAGCTGCTCGGCGACCTGGGCGAGCACGGCGTCGCCCGCCAGATGGCCGACGCGGTCGTTGACGGACTTGAAGTCGTCCAGGTCGAGGATCAATAGCGCCAGCTGCCTGTCGTAGCGCTGCGCGCGCAGCGCTTCGCGACGCAGCATCTCGTGGAAGTAGCGCTGGTTGAAGAACCCCGTGAGCGCGTCGGTCTCGGCAAGCTGTCGCGCCTCCCGGTAGCGGCGAGCGTTCTCGATTGCCGGGATGCACGTCTCGGTGATCTGCTCGATCGCGGCGATCCGCTCCGGCGAGGGCTCGTAGCCGGGCGTGCGCCAGAACAGCGCGAGGCTGCCGAGCTGGTTCCCCTCGCGCCCGACGAGCGCCAGAAAGAGACCGCCGCGGAGCAGATGCGTCTCGGCCGCGTCGGCCGCGCCGTAGCGGTAGCTGACGGTGATCGGCCCTGCGGGGAGCACCCCGCCCGCCCCGGAGGAGGGAGGATGCGCCGCCTCCTCGGGGGTCATGCCCCTCGTCGCGGTCGCAGACGGCCCGTTCTGCTCGTCGAGCGAGACCATCGCCGCGTCGAAGCCGGGCACCTCGAGCGCCGCGTCGAGGATCCGGTCGAGAAGCTCGTCGAACTCGACCGAGGTGCCGAGGTCGCTCAGGAATCTGTTGCGCCGGCTCTCGCGCTCCGCGCGCTCGAGCGCGTGCGAGAGGTCCCGGCCGAGGTCGTCCATCCGGCTGCGCATGTCGTCGACCGCGCGGGCCAGCCGGTCGTCACGCTCGGTCGGCTCGCTGCGCCGGCGGAGGATCTCGAGCGCGACCAAGCCAAGGCCCAGCAGTGCCGTCGCCGCGATGATCGTGGTGATCGTTCCGCTCGAGATGTCCTGTCCCCCACCTTCCCCGCAACGCACTGTAATGAGGGATTTCCCGTTCGGCTATACCCGTGCAGCGATCCTTTTGGACGGCCCGGTTCACCCGTCCTCGCAGGCGCCGTCGCCCGTTCGAGGGCCGACATGCACGGCGGGTTTCGGCTACCATTGCCGATCCCGGGCGGCAGGACATGAAGTCTGCCGGCCCTTTCTGTGCGTGCAAGACCCACGACCGAGTAGCGAGGAGCAGCGTGCCCACCGTCAACCAGCTCGTCCGCAAGGGACGCAAGGTCCCGAAGACGAAGGTCAAGACTCCCGCCCTGCGCGGGGCGCCCCAGAAGCGGGGCGTGTGCACGCGCGTCTACACGACGACCCCGAAGAAGCCGAACTCCGCCCTGCGCAAGGTCGCGCGCGTGAAGCTGACGAACCAGATGGAGGTCGGCGCCTACATTCCCGGCGAGGGGCACAACCTCCAGGAGCACTCGGTGGTGCTGATTCGCGGCGGGCGCGTCAAGGACCTGCCGGGCTTCCGCTACAAGGTGATCCGCGGGGGGCTCGACACCTCGGGCGTCTCCGAGCGCCGTCAGGGCCGCTCGAAGTACGGCGCCAAGAAGGGCGGCTCGTAACCCCGTGCCGCGCCGCGCTCAGATCCAGCCCCGCACGCAGGAGCCCGACGCCGTCTACGGCTCGGTGCTCGTGACGCAGCTCGTGAACCGGGTGATGCTCGACGGCAAGAAGTCGATCGCCGAGGCGATCGTCTACGACGCGCTCGAGCAGGTGGCCGACAAGACCGGCAAGCCTGCGATCGAGGCGCTCGAGGCCGCCGTCAAGTCGGTGACCCCCGTTCTCGAGGTTCGCTCACGCCGTGTCGGCGGCGCGAACTACCAGGTTCCGGTCGAGGTGCCGGCCCCGCGCGGCCGCACGCTCGCGCTCCGCTACCTCGTCACGTACGCGCGCGAGCGTCGCGAGAAGGGGATGGAGTCGAAGCTCGCGGCGGAGCTCCAGGACGCGATCAACCAGCAGGGCGGCGCGTTCAAGCGCAAGGACGACATGTACCGGATGGCGCAGGCGAACAAGGCCTTCGCGCACTACCGGTGGTGAGGTAGAGGAGAGATGAGCACCACGACGGCAACACGGGTCGCGCTCGACCGCGTCCGCAACATCGGGATCATGGCCCACATCGACGCGGGCAAGACGACGACGACCGAGCGGATCCTCTACTACACAGGCCGCACCCACAAGCTGGGCGAGGTGCACGAGGGCGCCGCGACGATGGACTGGATGGCCCAGGAGCAGGAGCGGGGCATCACGATCACGTCGGCTGCGACGACGGCGTTCTGGCGCGACCATCGGGTCAACATCATCGATACTCCCGGGCACGTGGACTTTACGGTCGAGGTCGAGCGCTCGCTCCGGGTCCTCGACGGCGCCATCGCGGTGTTCGACTCGGTCGCGGGTGTCCAGCCGCAGTCGGAGACGGTCTGGCGCCAGGCCGACCGGTACGGCGTCCCAAGGATCGCCTTCATCAACAAGATGGACCGCACGGGCGCGGACTTCGCGAACGCGGTGCAGTCGATGCGCGACCGCCTCGGCGCGAATCCCGTCCCGGTCCAGCTCCCGATCGGCCAGGAGGACGCCCACGTCGGCGTCGTCGATCTCGTCGAGATGCAGGCAATCGTCTACGAGGACGAGCTGGGCCAGTCGTTCACGGTCGGCGAGATCCCGGCGGAGCTCGCCGCGGCCGCTCACGAGGCGCACCACGCGCTGATCGACGCGATCGCCGAGCACGACGACGACCTGATGGAGACCTACCTCGAGGACGAGACGTCGGTCACGCCCGAGATGATCCGCCGCGCGCTCCGCACGGGCACGCTCGCCGACGCGATCACGCCGGTGCTGCTCGGCTCCGCCTTCAAGAACAAGGGCGTGCAGCCGCTGCTCGACGCGGTCGTGGACTACCTGCCGAGCCCGCTCGACGTCCCCGCGGTGCAGGGCACCGATCCCGCGAGCGAGGACGAGATCACGCGGCCGCCCTCGGAGGACGCGCCGTTCTCCGCGCTCGTCTTCAAGGTCATGTCCGATCCGTACGTCGGGAAGCTCACGTACTTCCGCGTCTACTCGGGCAAGGTCAAGGCCGGCGACCGGGTGCTGAACACGACGAACGGGAAGACCGAGCGGATCGGCCGAATCCTCCAGATGCACGCGAACCACCGCGAGGAGCGCGACGAGCTCGGCGCGGGCGAGATCGCGGCGGCGGTCGGCCTCAAGCAGTCGACGACCGGCGACACGCTCGCGATCGACTCGGCGCCGATCGTGCTCGAGTCGATGACGTTCCCGGATCCGGTGATCTCGGTCGCGATCGAGCCCAAGACGAAGGGCGACCAGGACAAGCTCTCGCAGGGGCTCCAGCGGCTCGCCGAGGAGGACCCCACGTTCCGCGTCTCCTCCGACGAGGAGACGGGGCAGACGCTCATCGCCGGGATGGGCGAGCTGCACCTCGAGATCATCGTCGACCGCCTGATGCGCGAGTTCAAGGTCGACGCGAACGTCGGCCGGCCCCAGGTCGCCTACCGCGAGACCGCGTCGCAGCCCGTCCAGAACATCCAGGGCCGCTTCGTCCGCCAGACCGGCGGCTCGGGCCAGTACGGCGACGTCGTGATCAACCTCATCCCGCAGGCGCCCGGCGAGGGCTACGAGTTCGAGGACAAGATCGTCGGCGGGAAGATCCCGAGGGAGTACATCAAGCCGGTCGACGACGGCATCCAGGAGGCGATGGGCGCCGGCGGGCTCGCGGGCTACCCGGTCGTAGACGTCCGGATCGAGCTCGTCGAGGGCTCCTACCACGAGGTCGACTCGAGCGAGCGGGCGTTCAAGATTGCCGGCTCCATGGCATTCAAGGAGGCGATGAAGCGCGCGAAGCCCAAGCTGCTGGAGCCGATGATGGCCGTCGAGGTCGTCACCCCCGAGGACTACCTCGGCGACGTGATGGGCAACCTCAACTCGCGGCGCGGGCGCGTCGAGCACCTCGAGCCGCTCGGCAACTCGCAGACGATCAAGGCGAGCGTGCCGCTCTCCGAGATGTTCGGGTACGCGACCGACCTGCGCTCGATGACGCAGGGCCGCGCGACCTTCACCATGCAGTTCGACCGCTACGAGGACGTCCCTGCGTCGATCGCGGAGACGATCGTCAGCTCACAGTCGGAAGGCTGAACCGTCTAGTTCCCGTCATACGAGTCATTTCTCCGGAGGCACAAGGACATGGGTAAGCAGAAGTTCGAGCGCACGAAGCCGCACGTGAACGTCGGCACCATCGGGCACATCGACCACGGCAAGACGACCCTGACCGCCGCGATCACGAAGGTGCTCGCGGAGCAGGGCGGCGGCACCGCGGTCGCCTTCGACGAGATCGACAAGGCGCCCGAGGAGAAGCAGCGCGGCATCACGATCCAGACAGCACACGTCGAGTACGAGACCGAGAACCGGCACTACGCGCACGTCGACTGCCCGGGCCACGCCGACTACATCAAGAACATGATCACGGGCGCCGCCCAGATGGACGGCGCGATCCTCGTGGTCTCGGCTGCCGACGGCCCCATGCCGCAGACGCGCGAGCACATCCTGCTCGCCCGCCAGGTCGAGGTGCCCGCGATGGTCGTCGCGCTCAACAAGGCCGACATGGTCGACGACCCCGAGCTGCTCGAGCTCGTCGAGATGGAGGTCCGCGAGCTGCTCTCGAAGTACGAGTTCCCCGGCGACGACATCCCGATCATCCAGGTCTCGGCGCTCAAGGCGCTCGAGGGCGACCCCGAGTGGACGCCGAAGATCCTCGAGCTGATGGCCGCCGTCGACTCCTACATCCCGGAGCCGGTGCGCGACACCGACAAGCCGTTCCTGATGCCGATCGAGGACGTCATGACAATCCCCGGCCGCGGCACCGTGGTCACCGGCCGCATCGAGCAGGGGAAGATCGAGACCGGCAACGAGATCGAGATCGTCGGGATCCACGAGAAGACCGAGAAGACGGTCGTCACCGGGCTCGAGATGTTCCACAAGACGCTCGACTTCGCCCAGGCGGGCGACAACGCCGGGGCGCTCCTGCGCGGCACGAAGCGCGAGGAGGTCGAGCGCGGCCAGGTGCTCGCGAAGCCGGGCTCGATCACCCCGCACACCGGCTTCAAGGCCGAGGTGTACGTCCTCTCGAAGGACGAGGGCGGGCGCCACACACCGTTCTTCAACGGCTACCGGCCGCAGTTCTACTTCCGCACGACCGACGTGACCGGGTCGATCGCCCTGCCCGAGGGCCAGGAGATGGTCATGCCGGGCGACAACACGAACATGGAGATCGAGCTGATCCAGCCGATCGCCATGGATCAGGGCCTGCGCTTCGCGATCCGCGAGGGCGGCCGCACGGTCGGCGCCGGCGTCGTCACGGAGATCGTCAAGTAGGACGAGCCTCGCTCGTCCCCAGGTGAACCCCATGGCACAGCAGAAGATCAGAATCCGCTTGAAGGGCTACGACCACCAGCAGGTCGACCGGTCCGCGTCCCAGATCGTGGAGACAGCACAGCGCACCGGCGCCACGATCACCGGGCCGGTGCCCCTGCCGACCGAGAAGAACGTGTACTGCGTGATCCGCGGCCCCTTCATCGACAAGGACTCGCGGGAGCACTTCGAGGTGCGGACACACAAGCGCCTGATCGACATCCACAGCCCGACGCCGAAGACGGTCGACTCGCTGATGCGGCTCGACCTCCCGGCGGGCGTCGACATCGAGATCAAGCTGTGAAGGGCATCCTCGGCAGAAAGCTCGGCATGACCCAGATCTTCGACCCGGAGACCGGGAACGTCGACGCGGTCACGGTGATCGAGGCGGGTCCCTGCCCGGTAATCACCGTGCGGACGCAGGCGGCCGACGGCTACGAGGCCGTCCAGCTCGCGTTCGAGCCCGTGCAGGACCGCAAGCTCTCGAAGGGCGAGCTCGGCCACCTCAAGAAGGCCGGCGTCGCGGGCCACCGCCACCTCGTCGAGTTCCGCGGCGCGAGCGAGCTCCAGCAGGGCGAGACGGTGACGGTCGAGGCGTTCGAGCCCGGGGAGCGCATCAAGGTCTCCGGGATCTCGATCGGCAAGGGGTTCCAGGGCACGATCAAGCGGCACAACTTCAGCCGCGGCCCGATGAGTCACGGCTCGCACAACATCCGCAAGCCGGGCTCGGTCGGCGCGTCGGCGACGCCGTCGCGTGTGTTCAAGGGCAAGAAGATGGCCGGCCACATGGGCGCCCAGCGGGTCACCCAGCCGGGCCTCGTGGTCCACGAGATCGACGCGGAACGGAACCTCCTCCTCGTGCGCGGCTCCGTGCCGGGCCCGAAGAGCGGGCTCGTCGAGATCCGGGCGGTGGAGCGCTGATGGCCGCCAAGGCGACCGTGCTCGGCGGCTCGGCGAAGGACCTCGCGCTCGACGCAGAGGTCTTCGAGGCCGAGGTGAAGCCGCATCTCGTCCACGAGACAGTCCGCGCGGAGCTCAACGCCGCGCGTCGCGGGACCCGCGGCGCGAAGAGCCGCGGGCTCGTCTCGGGCGGCCGCTCGAAGCCGTGGCGCCAGAAGGGCACGGGCCGCGCCCGCCAGGGCACGATCCGCGCGCCGCAGTTCACGGGCGGCGGCGTCGCGTTCCCGCCCGGGATGCGCAGCTTCGAGGTCAAGGTCAACCGCAAGGCTCGCCGGGCCGCGCTCCGCGCCGCCCTCTCGAGCCACGCTGCGAACGGCAGCGTCGCCGTGCTCGACGGCGGCTCGTTCGACGCCCCCTCGACGAAGCAGGCCAAGGGCATGCTCGAGGGCTGGGGCAAGGACATGCCGGTGCTCGTCGTCGCGCATGCGGACGAGGAGGCGGTCGTGAAGTCGTTCCGCAACCTCGAGCGGGTGCTCGTCACGGTGCCCGAGGAGCTCGAGGTCGCAGCGATCGTCTGGGCACGGGCGGTCGTCGTCACGCAGGCCGCGTTGCCGCAGGTCGAGCAGCGCGCCGGCAAGGACGTCGCGTCGTGACCGGTCTCACGAACGAGCAGATCCTCCTCTCCCCGGTCGTCTCGGAGAAGAGCTACGCCGGGATCGCGGAGGGCCGGTATACGTTCAAGGTGCACCCCGACGCGCACCGCATGCAGGTGCGTCAGGCGGTCGAGCAGCTCTTCGAGGTCCACGTCGAGCGCGTGAACATCGTCAAGGTGCAGGCGAAGCCGAAGCGCCGTGGGCTCTTCAAGGGCACGCGGCCGGGGTGGAAGAAGGCGGTCGTCCAGGTCCGCGAGGGCGAGACGATCGAGATCTTCGAAGGCGCGCAGGTCTAGGAGAGCACGCAGATGCCAGTGAAGAAGTACAAGCCGACCAGCCCGGGCCGCCGCCAGATGGCTACCTCGTCGTTCGACGAGATCACGCGCTCCACCCCCGAGAAGTCGCTGCTCGAGCCGCTGCACAAGAAGGGCGGCCGGAACGCGAACGGGCGCATCACCACGCGCCACCAGGGCGGCGGGCACAAGCGCCGCTACCGGCGGATCGACTTCAAGCGCCTCAAGGACGGCGTGCCGGCAAAGGTCGCCACGATCGAGTACGACCCGAACCGCTCGGCCCGGATCGCGCTGCTCCACTACGCGGACGGCGCGAAGGCGTACATCCTCGCGCCCGCGGGGCTGCGGGTCGGCGCGACGGTCCAGTCGGGCCCCGGCGTGGACATCCGGCCGGGCAACACGCTGCCGCTCGGCGACATCCCGACGGGCACGAACGTCCATGCCGTCGAGCTGCGGCCCGGCCAGGGAGCCAAGCTCGCGCGCTCCGCAGGCTCGGGCGTCCAGCTCGTGGCCAAGGACGCGCCCTACGCCGTCCTGCGTCTGCCCTCCGGCGAGATGCGCCGCGTCCTGCTCACCTGTCGCGCCACGGTCGGTCAGGTCGGCAACTCCGACCACGCCAACGAGTCCGGTGGGAAGGCCGGCCGGAGCCGCTGGCTCGGGAAGCGGCCAACCGTCCGCGGCACCGCGATGAACCCCGTAGACCACCCGCACGGCGGCGGCGAGGGCAAGTCGAAGGGCCACCACCCGGTGACCCCGTGGGGTGTCCCGACGATCGGGAAGCGCACCCGGCCGAAGCACAAGGAATCCGACAAGTTGATCGTCCGCGGCCGCCGCCGCGGCAAGGAAAGGCGGTAGTCATCCGTGAGTAGGTCGTCGAAGAAGGGGCCGTTCGTCGAGGAGCGGCTGATGGGTCGCATCGAGTCGATGAACGCCGCCGGCGAGAAGCGGATGATCCGCACCTGGTCGCGCGCCTCGACGATCTTCCCCGAGATGGTCGGGCACACGATCGCCGTGCACGACGGGCGAAAGCACGTCCCGGTGTTCGTGAGCGAGCAGATGGTCGGGCACAAGCTCGGCGAGTTCGCGCCGACCCGCACGTTCCGCGGCCACTCCGGTGACCGGCAGGCCCAGGTGAAGAAGCGCTAGATGGCGGTGAAGATCGACACCACGCAGCAGGTGCGCGCACAGGCGAAGTGGGTGCGCATGTCCGCCCGCAAGGCGCGGCTCGTGCTCGACAACGTCCGCGGCCGGACCGTGCCCGAGGCTCGGACGGTGCTCGCGTTCACGCCGAGGGCGGCCGCGCGCGAGATCGACCGTGTGCTCGCGTCGGCCGTCGCCAACGCCGAGTCGGCGCACGGCCTCGACGGCGACGAGCTCGTCGTCGTGGGCGCCTACGCCGACGAGGGCCCGACGCTGAAGCGGTGGCGCGCACGCGCGCGCGGCCGGGTGAACCGCATCCGCAAGCGCACGTGCCACATCACCGTGGTCGTCGCGCCGGTGGCCGAGCGCCCGCGCCGCGACCCGGGTCGCAAGGCGCGCGCGACGGAGACGACGGAGGCGCCGGTGACCGAGACCGAGAAGCCCGAGACAGTGCCTGGTGCCGAGCCGAAGGCTCGGCGCCCGCGCAAGCCGAAGACGAAGGAGGCGGTGGCCTGATGGGCCAGAAGGTGCATCCCGGCGGTCTTCGCGTCGGCGTCATCCATGACTGGAAGTCCAACTGGTGGACGGGCAAGAAGGAGCTCGCCGACTACCTGCTCGAGGACATCCGGATCCGCGACCACATCAACGGCAAGCTCGCACATGCCGGGCTGTCGGACATCCTGATCCGCAAGGACAAGCAGCGCGTGACGGTCGACATCTACACCGCGCGCCCCGGAATCGTGATCGGGAAGTCCGGCGTCGAGGTCGACGCGCTCCGCAAGGACCTCCATGCAATCACGGGCAAGAGCGTCCACATCAACATCAACGAGATCAAGCGGCCAGAGCTCGACGCGCAGCTCGTGGCGCAGTCGATCGCGGAGCAGCTCCAGAATCGCGTCGCCTTCAGGCGCGCGATGAAGCGCTCGCTCGCGTCCGCGATGCGCTCGGGCGCGCAGGGGATCAAGATCCAGTGCGGCGGGCGGCTCGGCGGCGGCGAGATGAGCCGCAGCGAGCGCTACACCGAGGGCCGCGTCCCGCTGCACACGATCCGCGCGGACATCGACTACGGCTTCGCCGAGGCGAAGACGACGTACGGCCGGATCGGCGTCAAGGTCTGGGTCAACAAGGGCGAGATCATGCCCGAGGGCTACGAGGGCTCGCTCGGCCGCGAGCGCATCTCCGAGGCCGACGGCTCGCGCCGGCGGCGCGGGTCGAACAGCGAGGGGCTCGGCGCCTCCCGCGAGGGCGGTCGCGGCCGCGGCCAGGACCGCGAGGGCCTCGGGCTCGTCCAGAAGCGCCGCCGCCCCGGCGGACGCGGTCGCGGTGGGCAGCAGGGCCGCGGGCCCGCGCGCGAGCGCACGTCCGCACCGGAGACGCAGGCTCCCCCTGAGACGCAGGCGCCGCCGGTCGACGAGGCGCCCCCCGTGACGTCGGCCGAGGCCACACCGGAGACAACCCCCGAGAGCAAGCCGGAGGGCGATTCCTGATGCTGATGCCGCGCAAGACCAAGCACCGCAAGCAGTTCCGCGGACGCCGCGCGGGCTACGCGAAGGGCCAGACCGACGTGCAGTACGGCGACTACGGGATCAAGGCGCTCGAAAACGGCTGGGTGACCAACCGTCAGATCGAGGCCGCCCGTATCGCGATGACCCGCAAGATCCGCCGCGGCGGCAAGGTCTGGATCAACCTCTTCCCCGACAAGCCGTTCACGAAGAAGCCGGCCGAGACCCGCATGGGCTCGGGCAAGGGCTCGCCCGAGGGGTGGGTCGCGGTCGTGAAGCCGGGACGGGTCATGTTCGAGCTCTCGGGCGTCTCGGAGCCGCTCGCCAAGGAGGCGCTCCGCCTCGCCGCCCAGAAGCTCCCGATCAAGGCCAAGTTCGTGAAGCGGGAGGCGGATCTCTTTGAAAGCTGAACAGTTGCGGGCAATGACGGACGAGGAGCTCGACCAGAAGCTCGGCGAGAGTCGCCAGGAGCTCTTCAAGATCCGCTTCCAGGCAGCGACGGGCGCCCTCGAGTCGAGTGCGCGCCTGCGCCACGCGAAGCGCGACATCGCGCGAATCCTGACGATCCAGAACGAACGGACGATGACTCATGGCTGACGAAGACGTAAAGGGCACCTCGGCAGACGCCGAGGAGCCGACCGAGGACGAGCAGGTGGAGACCCCGGCCGAGGAGGCCGCGGAGATGCCTGCGGAGGAGCCGGTCGCGGAGGCTGCCGAGGAGCCCGCCGCCGAGAAGCCCGCCGCGGAGGCGGAAGAGGCGCCTGCGGCGGAGGCAACGGAGGCGGAGCCTCCCGCTGAAGCGGAGGCCGACGAGCCTGCCGCCGAGGAGCCCGCCGCGGGGGCGGAAGAGACGCCGGCAGCCGAGGCGGCCGAGGGCGAGGAGCCTGCCGCCGCCGCGGCAGCGCCGACCGGCCCGAAGCCGAAGCGCAAGCGGCTCCCGCGGGCGCTCCGGCCGAAGAAGACCCGCCCGCAGCGCGCACGCTCCACCGAGCGGAAGCCGATGGTGCGGCTCGAGAAGCCGGAGCACGAGCGCGGCCGCAGGCAGGAGCGCCAGGGCAAGGTCGTCTCCGACGCGATGGAGAAGACGATCGTCGTCGAGGTGTCGGTCGTGAAGGCGCACCCCAGGTACAAGAAGGTGGTTCGGCGTAGCGTGAAGTTCCACGCGCACGACGAGCGCAGCGAGGCGAAGGTCGGCGATCTCGTCCGGATCGTCGAGACGCGCCCGCTCTCGCGGACGAAGCGCTGGCGCCTCGTCGAGGTCCTCGAGGCCGCCAAGTGACGCCCGCCGTCCGCACATCTCGCACCCGCCGGCGCGCTGCAACGCTACGCATCGCGTCGTCCTCGGTCGCGCCCGTAGCTTTCAGCTACGAACGCTCCCTGCGTCCTAGCGCTGCTTGCGTTTCGCGGCCATCGGGCGCGATCTGCACGGCCGGAGGGCGTCCGTGATCCAGCAGGAATCCCGCCTGAAGGTGGCCGACAACACCGGCGCCCGGGAGCTTCTCTGCATCCGGGTCGTCGGCGGCTCGCGCCGCCGATACGCGCGCGTCGGCGATCAGATCGTCGCTACAGTGAAGACCGCAACGCCACAGGGCACGGTCAAGAAGGGCGAGGTCGTGAGAGCGGTCGTCGTCCGGACGAAGAAGCCCTATGGCAGAGGTGACGGCACGTTGATCGGCTTCGACGAGAACGCGGCCGTCATCATCGACAACCAGCTGAACCCGCGCGGAACGCGCATCTTCGGGCCGGTCGCCCGTGAGCTGCGCGAGAAGAACTTCATGAAGATCGTCAGCCTCGCCCCCGAGGTGCTCTGAGCAGATGGCCACCACGATGCGAATCAAGAAGGGCGACCTCGTCCAGGTGCTCGCCGGCAAGGACCGCGGCAAGCAGGGACGGGTCCTCCGCGCGAGCCCGCGTGACCGGCACGTGATCGTGGAGAACCTCAACATCGGCAAGCGCCACACGAAGCCCCGCCCGATGCGCGACACGACGCGCATGGGCGGCGCGACGATGATCCCGGGCGGGATCGTGTCGAAGCCGATGCCGCTCGACGTGTCGAACGTGATGATCGTCTGCCCGACCTGCAAGCAGCCCACGCGCGTCGGGATCAAGGTCAAGGACGTCAAGGGCGAGACCGTCCGCGTCCGTGTGTGCAAGCGCGACGGCTGCGGCCAGGAGATCGACGTCTGATGGCGACGGCAGTGGAGACGATCGTGCCGCGCCTCAAGCAGCGGTACCTCGACGAGATCCGTCCGGCGCTCAAGGACGAGCTCGAGCTGAGCTCGGTAATGCAGGTGCCCGAAGTGACCAAGATCACGCTCAACATGGGCGTCGGCGAGGCGAAGACCGACGCGAAGGCGATGGACGCGGCGATCGAGGAGCTGACGATGATCACCGGCCAGCGCGCGCAGGTGCGCCGGGCACGAAAGTCGATCGCGAGCTTCAAGCTGCGCGAGGGCATGGCGGTCGGCGCGCGCGTCACGCTGCGCGGCGCGCGGATGTACGAGTTCCTCGACCGCCTCGTCTCGATCGCGCTGCCGCGCATCCGCGACTTCCGTGGGCTCGACCCGGGGTCGTTCGACGGGCGCGGGAACTACTCGCTCGGGATCCGCGAGCAGATCATCTTCCCCGAGATCGACTACGACTCCGTCCCCGCGATCCGGGGCCTCGACGTCGCCATCACCACCACCGCGGCAAACGACGAGCAGGCCCGCGCGCTTCTCGGCGCACTCGGCCTGCCGTTCGCCGCCGAGCGAAGAAGGGACACCTAGCCTTGGCCAAGACCTCGCTCCGCGTGAAGCAGAAGCGCGCCCCGAAGCACGCGGTGCAGGCCTACACGCGCTGCAACCGCTGCGGCCGGCCGCGCGCCGTCTACCGCAGGTACATGCTCTGCCGGATCTGCCTGAGGGACCTCGCGCACGACGGGGCGATCCCGGGGATGACGAAGTCGAGCTGGTAGGAGAACGACGATGCTGACCGACCCGATTGCCGACATGCTGAGCCGCATCCGCAACGCGAACCGCGCGATGCACGACACCGTCTCGATGCCGACCTCCCGGATGAAGGAGGAGATCGCGCGCCTGCTCCACGACGAGGGCTACATCAAGGGCTACTCGGTCGTGGAGGCCGAGCCGGTGAACCAGCTCGTGGTCGAGCTCAAGTTCGGCCGCAATCGCGAGCGCGTGATCACCGACCTCAAGCGCGTCTCGAAGCCCGGACGCCGCGTCTACGCGAAGAAGGACCGCCTCCCGCGCGTCCTCGGCGGGCTCGGCACCGCGATCCTGTCCACCTCGACCGGCGTGATCACGACCCGCCAGGCCGCCGAGCGCGGCGTGGGGGGAGAGGTGCTCGCCTTCGTGTGGTAGACGGGCACATTCGCCTCGCGAACGTGCCACCGAAGACCCGAGAACACACATGAGCAGAATCGGAAGAGCACCGATCGAGATTCCGAACGGGGTCACCGTCGAGGTGTCGCCCGGCGGGAACGTGACGGTCAAGGGGCCGCTCGGCACGCTGTCGCAGCGCGTCCCGACGCGGATGGCGATCTCGCAGGAGGACGGCGTCGTCACGGTCACGCGCCCCACCGAGCGCGGCGAGGATCGTGCGCTGCACGGCCTCACGCGCACGCTCGTCGCCAACATGGTCGAGGGTGTCACGAAAGGCTTCGAGAAGCACCTCGAGATCCAGGGTGTCGGGTACCGCGCGCAGCTCAAGGGCTCCGACCTCGAGCTCGCGGTCGGCTTCTCGCATCCGGTCACGATCACGCCGCGCGAGGGCATCTCGTTCGACGTCCCGCAGCCGACCGAGGTGATCGTCAAGGGCACGGACAAGCAGGTCGTCGGCCAGACCGCGGCGGAGATCCGCAAGGTCCGGCCCCCCGAGCCGTACAAGGGCAAGGGGATCCGCTATCAGGGCGAGCAGGTGCGCCGGAAGGTCGGGAAGCGGGCATGAGCGTTCGCGAGGCACGTCTCCGCCGGCATCGGCGCGTGCGCGGGAAGATCGCCGGCACCGCCGAGCGGCCGCGGCTCGTCGTCTTCCGCTCGAACCGCGGCATCTTCGCGCAGCTCGTCGACGACGAGGCCGGGCGCACGCTCGCCTCCGCGAGCTGGCTTGCGAATCGCGGCCACAAGGGCACGAAGACCGAGCAGGCGGCCGAGGTCGGCAAGGCGCTCGCCGCCGCCGCCAAGAAGGCCGGGGTCGAGGCGTGCGTCTTCGACCGTGCCGGCTACCTCTACCACGGACGCGTGAGGGCCCTCGCCGAGGGCGCGCGCGAGGGAGGACTCACGTTTTGAGCACTGTCGATGTTGCCGAGTCGCGCGAGCTGAAGGAGCGCGTGATCGAGATCAACCGCGTCGCGAAGGTCGTCAAGGGCGGCAGGCGGTTCTCGTTCACTGCGCTCGTGGTGATCGGCGACGAGGTCGACCGCGTCGGGGTCGGCTACGGGAAAGCCCGCGAGGTGCCGCTCGCGATCTCGAAGGCGGTCGACGACGCGAAGAAGAACCTCTTCACGGTGCCGAAGCACCGCACGACGATCACGCACGAGATCACAGGGGCGTTCGACGCCGCCCGGGTCGTCCTTCGCCCTGCGAGCGAGGGGACGGGCGTGATCGCGGGGGGCGGCGTCCGCGCCGTGCTCGAGCTGGCCGGGATCCGCGACGTGCTCGCGAAGAGCCTCGGCACGACCAACCCGATCAACATGGCGAAGGCGACCGTCGACGGCCTCAAGCGGCTCCGCCGCCCCGAGGACGTTGCGCGCTCGCGCGGCAAGTCCATCGCAGAGGTGCTTCCCCTCCCGCGCAAGCCGCGCGTCGACGAGGAGGCCGCGGCGGAGACGCCTGCCGCCGAGGCGGCCGTGGAGACGGCGGCCGAGGAGGCTCCGGCAGAGTCCGAGGCGGTGAAGAAGTAGTGAGCACGGTCCGCATCACACAGACGAAGAGCGTCATCGGGCAGACGCAGAAGCACCGTGGCACGCTCCGCTCGCTCGGCCTCGGACGGATCGGCGAGACCGCCGAGCACGCCCTCGGGCCCGAGCTCGAGGGCAAGCTCCGCCACGTCGCCCACCTCGTCTCGGTGGAGCAGACCGGCGGGAAGGGAAAGGACGACTAGAGACATGGCCGACGAGCTGAACCTCCACTCCCTGAAGCCGGCGCAGCCGCGCCGTGCGCGCAAGCGCATCGGCCGCGGGCTCGGCTCGGGCAAGGGTCGCTATTCCGGCCGCGGCCTCAAGGGTCAGAAGGCCCGCTCCGGCTCGCACAAGATGCCCGCCGGGTTCGAGGGCGGCCAGATGCCGATCGACATGCGGCTCGGCAAGCTCCGCGGCAACACGTCCGCGGACGCGATGCCGATCGGCCCGTTCCGGACCTACAGCCAGCCGGTCAACCTCCGCGACCTCGAGGAGCGCTTCGATGCGGGCTCGGAGGTCACGCCGGAGACGCTCAAGGCGAAGCGGCTGATCCGCAAGCTCACGGTCGACGTGAAGGTGCTCGGCGTCGGCGAGCTATCGAAGGCGCTGTCGGTCTCGGCACACGGGTTCTCGAAGGCGGCGAAGGAGAAGATCGAGGCCGCGGGCGGCACGGTCACCTGGCTCCGCGGCGAGCCCGTCCCGAAGCCCAAGAAGCAGGTGCGGAAGCGTCCTGCGGCCTCGGGGCCCGACGTGGACGACGTCGAGCCCGAGGGTGGGAGCGACGAGGCGCCGGCGGAGACCGAGGCGGAGGCCTAGGCACCGCGCGTCGCGCGGGACCCCAGCATGCTGACGTGGCTCGCAAACGCCTGGCGGGTCCCGGAGCTCCGGCGCCGGGTGCTCTTCACGGCGATGATCCTTGCGCTGTACCGGCTCGGGTCGTGGATCCCGTCGCCGGGCGTCAACGCGGACTCGATCGACCAGTACCTCTCGCGCACCGGCGGGATCTTCAACCTGCTCAACCTGTTCTCCGGCGGCGCGCTGTCCCAGTTCTCGGTCTTCGCGCTCGGGATCATGCCGTACGTCACGGCCTCGATCATCCTCCAGTTGATGACCGTCGTCGTCCCACGGCTGTCCGAACTGCAGAAGGAGGGCGAGTCCGGCTACGCCAAGATCAACCAGTACACGCGCTACCTCACGGTGGTGCTCTCCGCCGCGCAGGCGCTCGGCTATGCCTTCCTGTTCAAGAACCAGGGTGTGCTCGAGGCGAACGCGGGGCGGATGGTGCTGATCATCGTCACGCTCACGGTCGGCTCGACGCTCCTGATGTGGATGGGCGAGCAGATCACGAAGCGCGGGATCGGCAACGGCATCTCGATCCTGATCTTCGCCTCGATCCTCACGAGCCTGCCGCTGGGCGTGACCGCCTGGTGGAACGGCGGCCCGATGGAGCGGATCTTCTTCCCGCTGATCGCGCTCGGGATCGTCGCCTCGGTGGTGTTCGTGCAGGAGGGACAGCGCAGGATCCCGATCCAGTACGCCAAGCGGATGGTGGGGCGCCGCATGACCTCGGGCGGAACGACCTACCTTCCGCTCCGAGTGAACATGGCCGGCGTGATCCCCGTGATCTTCGCGGCGGCCGTGCTGGCCTTCCCGCCGACCATGGCGCAGTACTTCCCGGCGACTCAGGACTTCGTGAACACGTACTTCCAGCCCGGTGACTGGCTGTATCTGCTGATCGAGGGCGGGATGATCATCGTGTTCACGTTCTTCTACACCGCCGTCCAGTTCAACCCGGTCGACCAGGCCGACAACCTGCGCAAGCACTCGGGCTACATCCCGGGCATCCGGCCCGGGCCGCCGACCGCGCAGTACCTCGACCGGGTGCTCACGCGGCTCACGCTGCCGGGCTCGCTGTTCCTCGCCGCGGTCGCCGTCGCGCCGAGCCTCTTCATCCGGTACGGAGGCTTCTCGCAGGCCAACGCACGAGCGCTCGGCGGCACGTCGGTGCTGATCGCGGTCGGCGTCGCGCTCGACACGATGCGTCAGATGGAGTCGCAGATGATGATGCGCAACTACGAGGGCTTCTTGCGGTGAACCTGCTCGTGCTGGGGCCGCAAGGGTCCGGCAAGGGCACGCAGGCTGCGAGGCTCTCCGAGGCCCACGGCATCCCCCATGTCTCCACGGGGGAGATGTTTCGCGCGGCGATCGCCGCGGACACCGAGCTCGGGCGCCGGGTCGAGCCGATCCTCGCGGCGGGGAAGCTGGTGCCGGACGACCTGACGGTCGAGCTGATCCGTGAGCGCCTCGCCGAGCCCGACGCGAAGCGCGGCTTCGTGCTCGACGGGTTTCCGCGAACGCTCGCGCAGGCAGATGCGCTCGACGCGATGCTCACCGACGTGGGGAGAGAGCTCGACGCGGTGCTGTTCTTCGACCTCGCCGACGACGTGGCGCTCGAGCGGCTCGTGGGCCGCGCGCAGGACGAGGGCCGTGAGGACGATACGCCCGAGGCGATCGCCCGGCGGCTCGCGATCTACCACGAGCAGACCGAGCCCGTGGTGGAGCGCTACCGGGCGACCGGCAAGCTCGTCCCCCTCCACGCGGAGCGCGCGATCGAGCAGGTCGCGACCGAGATCGCCGAGGCGCTCGAGCTGCTCGACGAGGAGGCGGTCGCGTGATCATCCGCAAGGGAGCCGCCGAGATCTCGCGGATCGCGCGCGCCGGCGACCTGGTCGGGAGGACGATCTCGCACGTCGGCGAGCGGATCCGGCCCGGCATCACCACGCTGGAGCTGGACGATCTCGCGGACGCGTTCATCCGCGAGAACGGCGGCGTCCCGACCTCGCTCGGGTACCGCGGCTACCCGCGTGCGATCTGCATCTCCGTCGACGAGGTCGTCGTCCACGGCATCCCGGACGGGCGCGTCGTCGACGAGGGCGACCTCGTGACGATCGACGTCGGCGTGACCCTCGAAGGGGCGATCGCGGACAGCGCGTACACCTTCGGCGTGGGCACGGTCGAGCCGGACGCCCAGCGCCTGCTGGACGTGTGCCAGGACGCGCTCGCGGCCGGGATCGCGGAGGCACGGCTCGGAAACCGGATCGGCGACATCTCGCATGCGGTGCAGACGCTCGTCGAGGGGGCCGGGTTCTCGGTCGTGAAGAGCCTCGTCGGCCACGGCGTCGGCCGGCACTACCATGAGGACCCCCACGTGCCGAACTTCGGCGAGCCCGGTCGTGGCCCGCGGCTCTCCGAGGGGATGACGATCGCGATCGAGCCGATGATCACGATGGGCCGCCCGGAGGTCGTGCTCGCCGAGGACGGTTGGACGATCTCGAGCGCGGACGGGTCGCTCGCCGCCCACTTCGAGCACACGGTCGCGATCCTCGCCGACGGGCCGCGGATCCTCACCCCGCGCGTCGGGGTCGCGACGGAGCGCGCGAGCCTTGCGGCGCTCGGCCACGGAGCCTCGAAGTGACCGTCCCGGGGGCCTCGGAAGAGGGAGCTTTGCTACAGTAAGCGGCCCGCGCATGCGGCCTCGAGGCCGTGCGCGGGATCTCATGAACACCCACGACGGGCAGGGCGCGAACCCTGCGCGAGGAGTCGGTTGGCAGTCAAGGAAGAGAAGATCGAGGTCGAGGGCGAGGTCGTCGAAGCCCTGCCGAGCACGATGTTCCGCGTCGAGCTCGAGGGCGGCCAGACGGTTCTCGCGAAGATCTCGGGAAAGATGCGCAAGCACTACATCCGGATCCTCCCGGGTGACCGGGTCAAGGTCGAGTTGTCTCCATACGACCTCACCCGCGGCCGCATCACCTTCCGCCTCAGGTAGCCGACCAGCTCAGGAGCCACAGTGAAAGTCCGTCCCTCGGTCAAGCCAATGTGCGAGCGGTGCCGCGTGATCAAGCGGCACGGGCGCACCATGGTCATCTGCTCGAACCCCCGGCACAAGCAACGGCAGGGCTAGGAGAACCGATTTGGCACGCATCGCCGGCGTCAACCTCCCCAACCAGAAGCGGCTCGAGATCGGCCTGACCTACATCTACGGGATCGGCCAGTCGACCGCGAAGCAGGTCTGCACGGAGCTCGGCCTCGATCCCGACGAGAAGGTCAAGGACCTGACCGACGACGAGGTCACGAAGCTCCGCGCCTACATCGACGCGAACCTCGAGGTCGAGGGCGACCTGCGCAGGGAGCGCACGCAGGCGATCAAGCGCCTCTCCGAGATCGGCGCGTACCGCGGCGTGCGTCACCGGCGCAACCTGCCAGTGCACGGCCAGCGGACGAAGACCAACGCGCGCACGCGCAAGGGCCCGAAGAAGACGGTCGGGCGCGGGAAGAAGGCGAAGTAGTGGCGCCTCCCCGCAAGTCCGCCGCCCGCGGCCGCACCCGTCGCCGCGTCAAGAAGAACGTCGCGATCGGCCAGGCGCACATCAAGACGTCGTTCAACAACACGATCGTCTCCCTCACCGACACCGAGGGGAACGTGATCGCGTGGGAGTCCGCCGGCTCCGCGGGCTTCAAGGGCTCGCGCAAGTCGACGCCGTTCGCCGCGCAGGTGACCGCCGACAACGCCGCCCGCAAGGGCATGGAACACGGCCTCCAGAAGGTCGAGGTCTTCGTCAAGGGGCCCGGCTCCGGGCGCGAGACGGCGATCCGCTCGCTCCAGGCCGCCGGTCTCGAGATCCTCGGTGTGAAGGACGTCTCCCCGCAGGCCCACAACGGTGTGCGGCAGAAGAAGCGGAGGCGCGTCTAGTGGCCAGGGACCTCGGACCGAAGTGCCGCCAGTGCCGCCGCGAGGGGCTCAAGCTCTTCCTCAAGGGCGAGCGCTGCCTGACGGAGAAGTGCGCGATCGAGCGCCGCTCGTATCCGCCGGGCGAGCACGGCCGCGGCCGCATCAAGCAGAGCGAGTACCTGCTCCAGCTGCGCGAGAAGCAGAAGGCGCGCCGCTACTACGGGCTGCTCGAGAAGCAGTTCCGCAACACGTACCAGAAGGCCTCGCAGCGCACCGGCCCGACGGGCGAGAACCTCCTGCGCATGCTCGAGACGCGGCTCGACAACGTCGTCTACCGCCTCGGCTTCGCGGGCTCGCGCGCACAGGCGCGCCAGCTCGTTCGGCACGGCCACTTCCTCGTCAACGGGCGCCGGGTCAACATCCCGAGCTACGGCGTGCGCCCCGACGACGTGATCTCGCTCCGGCCCTCGAGCCCTGCCGAGGCGATCGTGCGCGACGCCACCGACCTGACCGCGGCGGTCACGCCGTGGCTGCAGGCCGACCACGACGGGCTCACCGGAAAGATGCTCAAGTGGCCCGAGCGCGGGGAGATCGACACGCCCGTGCAGGAGTCGCTGATCGTCGAGCTCTACTCGAAGTAAAGGGCATTCCGCCCTTCCACCCGGATCTGCCGGCACCACCCGAAAGGATCACATGGCCACCCGTTCCAGCCTGATGGACTTCCAGACGCCCAGAATCTCGTCCGAGGACGCCGACGAGCGCGCGGGGCGGTTCACGATCGAGCCGCTCGACCGGGGCTTCGGCTACACGTTCGGGAACTCGCTCCGGCGCGTTCTCCTCTCCTCGCTCGAGGGCGCGGCCGTGACGGCCGTCAAGATCGAGGGCGTCTCGCACGAGTTCACGACGCTCCCGGGCGTCCGCGAGGACGTGACGGACGTCATCCTCAACCTGAAAAGCCTCGTCTGTCGCCTGCACGGCGAGTCGCCCGAGATCGAGGTGCACGTCTCGAAGCGCGGGCCCGGCGCCGTGACGGCCGCCGACATCGAGGCGCCCGCCGACCTCGAGATCCTGAACCCGGAGCTCGAGATCGCGCATCTCGCGGACAAGGGCAAGCTCGAGATGACGCTCACGATCGGCCGTGGCCGCGGCTACGTGCCCGCCGAGCTGAACCGCGGGCCCGAGACGACCATCGGCGTGATCCCGATCGACTCGATCTTCTCGCCCGTGCGTCGTGTCTCGTACGAGGTCGACGCCTCGCGCGTCGGGCAGCGCACGGACTACGACAAGCTCGTGCTCGACGTGTCCACCGACGGCTCCGTGACGCCCAAGGACGCGATCGCGGCGGCGGCGGACATCCTGATCACGCAGCTCGCGATCTTCACCGACCTCGAAAGGCTCGATCTCGGCGAGATCGCGGCGACCGCGGAGGCCGAGACGCCCACCACCTCGCACGGGATGGAGAACTTCCCGATCGAGGAGTTGGAGCTCGGGGTGCGCTCGTACAACTGCCTGAAGCGCGTCGGGATCGAGACGATCGGCGACCTCACCTCGAAGTCCGAGGGCGAGCTCGCCGCCATCCCGAACTTCGGCCGCAAGTCGATCGAAGAGGTGCGCGAGACGCTCGCCGCCCACGGGCTGACGCTCAAGGGCGAGGAGTTGCCCGGGTAGCCATGCGCCACGCACGCTCGGGAAAGAAGCTCGGCCGCGACTCCGCGCATCGCAGGGCGCTGTACTCGAACCTGGCGTCCGCGCTGATCACGCACGGGCGCATCGAGACGACCGAAGCCAAGGCGAAGGCCGTGAAGCCGTACGCGGAGAAGATGATCACGCTCGGCAAGCGGGGCGACCTCCACGCGAGGCGCCTCGCGATGGCCGAGCTCCGCTCGAACGACGTGGTGCACAAGCTCTTCTCGGACGTCGCGCCGCGGTTTGCGGAGCGAAACGGCGGCTACACGCGGGTGGTCAAGCTCGGCCCGCGCCAGGGCGACGCGGCGTCGATGGCGCTGCTCGAGCTCGTCGACTACGACCCCACCGCGTAGCGGCTGACCTCGGTGTCCGACTTCAAGTCGGACACCTCGCGGCCTAGGGTAGAGCGGTGCTGACGATCATCGCGGTCCTGCTCGCCCTGACGGTGCTCCCGTCGCCGTGGGGCGTCGTTGCGATCGTCGGCGCCTTCGCGATCGACGCGGCGGAGACGGCGTTCTTCGTTCGCTGGTCGAAGCGCAGGAAGGCGACCGTCGGCGTCGAGACGCTCGTCGGTCGCACCGCCGTCGTCGTCCGGCAGCTGACGCCTCGCGGCCAGGTCAAGCTCGACGGCGAGGTCTGGGAGGCGCGCGGCCCGGCCGGCATCCTGCCCGGCGAGGAGGTCGTGGTGATCGCCGTCGAGGGGCTCGTGCTCGACGTCGTGTCCAAGTAACACTGTGTTACAAGCAGGCCCGTGCCGACGCTGCGGTTGACTCTCGAGTACGACGGGACGGGCTTCAGAGGCTGGGCGCGCCAGCCCGGCGAGCGCACGGTCGAGGGCGTGGTCCGGGAGGCGCTCGACGCCGTTCTGCCGCGCTGGGACGGTCTTGCCGTCGCGGGGCGCACTGATGCCGGAGTGCACGCGACCGGCCAGGTCGTGAGCCTCGAGGCGGACGGCGGGCCGCCCATGGCGCGGCTCGCGGAGGCGCTCAATACCGCGCTGCCCGAGGACGTCGCGATCGTCTCGGCCGAGCAGGCTCCCGATGGCTTTCACGCACGGTTCTCGGCTGCCGGCCGCACATACCGCTACCTGGTGCTGAACCGACGGGAGCGTGCGCCGCTTCGTTTGCGCCGCGCGCTCTGGTGGCCGCGGCCGCTCGACGAGGTTGCGCTGGCGTCGTGTGCCGCGGCAATCGTCGGCGAGCACGACTTCACGGCGTTCACCCCGACCGGGACCCAGCACGCGGTCTTCCGGCGGGAGATCGCCGCCGCAGCCTGGGAGCGCCGCGGCGACGAGCTGCACTTCACGGTGACCGCCGACTCGTTCCTCAGGCACATGGTGCGCACGCTCGTCGGCACGATGCTCGAGGCGCCAGAGTCGATCCCGCGGCTGCTCGAGGGGCGCCCGCGTTCCGAGGCGGGCATGACCGCCCCGCCGTGGGGTCTGTACCTCGAGCGGGTCGACTACGGGCGGGTGTCCGACTTCAGTCGGACACCCGGGAAGACTGTGTCCGACTGAAGTCGGACACGGACGCCGTGCGGGGAGTGGCCGACCGTAGCCGGACCTGGGGGCCCGGCTACGATCGGCCACATGCGACACGTGGTCCTCTTCGACCTCGATGGCACGCTGATCGACTCGGGGCCGATCATCCTCGCGTCGATGAAGCACGCGTCGATGGCCGTGCTCGGGCGCGAGCCGGACGAGGAGCTCGTTCGCTCCGCGATCGGCGGGCCCGGTCTGCTCGCGCAGATGCGCGAGCTCGACCCCGACCGCGTCGACGAGCTCGTCGAGGCGTACCGCCTGCACAACGAGCCCCTCCACGAGACCCTCGAGGCGTTCGACGACGTGCTCCGGCTGCTCCCCGTCCTCAAGAGCGAGGGACGGCGCCTGGGGATCGTCACCGCGAAGCGCCTCCGCACGGTCGGCCTGGCACTCGACCGGTTCCCACAGCTCGGTGAGGCGATGGACGTCGTGATCGGTGCTGAGGACACCGACAAGCACAAGCCCGAGCCCGATCCCGTGCTCGAGGCGCTGCGGCGGCTGGACGCGAGCCCGGCCGACGCCGTCTACGTCGGTGACTCGCCATTCGACATCGCGGCGGGGAACGCCGCGGGCGTCTTCACCGTCGCGGTCGGCTGGGGCGGGATCCATCCCGACGAGCGCCTGCTCCGCGCAGAACCGGACGCGCTCGTCCACACCGCCGAGGAGCTCCATGGCGTCCTCTGAGCAGGTCGACGTCGCGTCGCGCGCCGCGGAGCTGCGTCAGCTCGTCGCGCATCACAATTACCGCTACCACGTCCTCGACGACCCCGAGATCTCGGACGCCGCGTACGACCGGCTCTTCGACGAGCTGAAGGCCCTCGAGGCGGAGAACCCGGAGCTCGTCACGCCCGACTCGCCCACGCAGCGCGTCGGCGCCCCCGCGAGCGGGCGCTTCCAGAAGGTCCGGCACCTGACGCCGATGGGCTCGCTCGAGAAGGTGACGACCGACGAGACGCTCCTAAAATGGGCCGACGACGTCCGCAAGCGGCTCGACTCCGACGAGCCCGTGGCGTACGTGACCGAGCCGAAGATCGACGGGCTCGCGATCAACCTCACGTACGAGGACGGCGTCCTCGTGCGCGGCGCGACGCGGGGCGACGGGCTTCAGGGCGAGGATGTCACGGCCAACCTGCGCACGATCTCGTCGATCCCGCTCAAGATGCGCGGCGACAGCCTGCCCGCGGCGGCGGAGGTGCGCGGGGAGGTCTACATGCCGATCTCCGGCTTCCGCGAGCTGAACGAGCGCGTTGCGGAGCTGGGCCAGAAGCTCGCGCCGAACCCGAGGAACGCCGCGGCGGGCTCGCTTCGCCAGAAGGATTCCTCGATCACGGCGTCACGTCCGCTCGCGGTCTGGATGTACGGCCTCGGCGACGCCGAACCGCTCGGGATCGACACGCACTGGGAGGCGCTCGAATGGCTCCGTGAACACGGCTTCCGCACGAACCCGTTCGCCGAGCGGCACGACTCGATCGAGTCCGTCGCCGAGGTGTGCCGCCTCTGGGAGACGAAGCGGGTCGAGCTCGACTACGAGATCGACGGCATCGTGATCAAGGTCGACTCCTACGACCAGCAGCGGCGCCTGGGCGATCTCCACGGGCGTCCACGCTGGGCCCGCGCATACAAGTGGGCGCCGATGACCGCAGAGACAAAGCTCCTGCAAATCCGGATCAGAGTGGGGCGTACCGGCGCCCTGAACCCATGGGCCCAGCTCGAGCCCGTCGAGGTCGGAGGCGTCACCGTCTCGAACGCGACGCTGCACAACGAGGACGACATCAACCGGAAGGACATCCGCGTCGGCGACACCGTGATCGTCCAGCGTGCGGGCGATGTGATCCCGCAGGTCGTCGGTCCCGTGCTGCCGCACGCGAAGGGCTCGCGCCGCTTCCGGATGCCGAAGAACTGCCCGCTCTGCGGCACGGAGATCGTCAGGCCCGAGGGCGAGGCGATGCACCGCTGCCCGAACCCGAAATGCGAGTCGCGCGGGCTCGAGACGCTCATCAACTGGGTCTGGGACATCGATGGGGTCGGCGAGCAGGCGATCCGCAGGCTCTGGCGCGAGGGCATCGTCACGTCGCTGCCCGACCTCTATCGGCTGACGAAGGAGCAGCTCATGGAGCTCGACGGCTATGCGGAGATCTCGGCCGGCAACGCGGTCGCGGCGATCGAGCAGTCGAAGCAGGCGATGACGTTCGGGCGCGTCCTGGCCGGGCTGAACATCCCCGACACCGGCTGGGTGACCGCCCGCAACCTCGCGGCGCACTTCGGCACGATCGACGAGCTCGTGAACGCGACCCAGGAGGAGATCCAGGAAGCCGAGGGGATCGGGCCGGGTCGAGCAGAGGCGATCGCGGAATGGTTCTCCGACGAGGAGAACGTCGCCCTCGTCCGCGAGCTCGAGTCGCTCGGCCTCACCATGCGCGCCGGCGAGGCGGAGAAGCCGGTCGAGGGGCCGCTCACCGGCCGGCAGTACGTGATCACCGGCACGCTCGAGCGCTACACGCGCGAGGAGGCAACGGCGGCGCTCGAGGCGCTCGGTGCGAAGGTCTCCGACAATGTCTCGAAGAAGACGGCGGGCGTCGTCGTCGGCGAGAGCCCCGGCTCGAAGGTGCAGAAGGCGCAGCGGGCCGGCGTCCCGATCCTCACGGAGGACGACCTCGTCGAGTTGCTCTCAGCCGGCTGAGGTGCGAGCCGGGGCCGCCGTCGTGCGTCCGTAGGGCGACCGCGCGAGCGCAGTGACGAAGCGGTCCTGCGCCGTGCGCGCCGACCAGAAGGAGACCGGGTTGCCGTTCTGGAGCACCGAGAACACGACGCTGTCGCCGATCACGCCCGACAGGCTGCAGGCCAGGTCGGTGGTGCCGGTCTTGCCGCGCACGAGGCCTGCGAGCCCCGGCAGCCGCGAGTCGAGCGTCCCGCTGCGACCCGCGACGGCGAAGGACTCGACGAACGCCTTGCCGATCCGTGGGTCCTGCACGCCCGCGAGAATCACGCCGGCGAGGGCGGCGGGGGTCAGCCTGTCGAGCGAGGAGAGGCCCGAGCCGTCGACGATCCGCACGCCCTTCACGGCGATCCCCGCCGTGCGCATCTCCGCGAGCACCACGCGTGCGCCCCGGGCGGTCGTGCCGACGCCGCCGTCGAGCGTCCCGAGGTGCTTGAGGAGCATCTCGGCGACGAAGTTGTCGCTGTCGCGGTCCATCTCCCGCACGATCGACCCGAGCCGTGGCGAGTGGTCGACGGCAATGCGCACCGCGCGACGGGGGGCGGTGCCGAGCGCGTGCCGGCCTGCGACCGTGACGCCACGCGCGACGAGCGCTTCGCGCAGCGCTCGCGCGGCGAGGAGCGGCGGCGAGAGCGCGGGCCAGCCACGCGCCCGGTCGACGACGAGCGCCGAGAGCGGCGGAGACTCGCCGCCGACGAAGTACCGCTTCCAGCCCGGCGCGCCGCGGCGCGAGTCGTAGGCGGACTCGTCGCCCCGGATGCGACCCGTGACGCGGCGGATCCCGGATGCCCTGACCTTCGCGGCGAGCCGCCCGACATCGGCCGCGGTGAGCGTCGGATCCCCGTTCCCCTCGAGGAAGAGGTCGCCGTCCCACGTCGCTCCGGTGCGCTGCCCGGTGCCGAGGACATCCGTGTGGAAGCGGTAGCTCGGGCCGAGGAGGATCAACGCCGTCCACGCGACCGGCAGCTTCTCGTTCGAGGCAGGGACAAGCGGCAGCGTCGCGTTGTGGGAGAAGAGCACCTCGCCCGTCGCCGCGTCCATCGCGATCGCCCCGGTCCGGTCGAGCGCGAGATAGGGAGAGCGCAGGCTCTTGCTCAGTCTCGCGGTCAGGTCGCCGCTCGCCGCGTCCGCCGAATGGGACGCCGCCGGAGCGAGGAGGACGCAGAGCAGTCCGACGAGCGCGAGGCGGGTGCGCACCATCTCGGCGGCTAACCGTAGATGGTGATCGTGACGGTGCGCCGGCCCCAGGCTCGCGCCGCAGCGGTGCTCGGCATCCAGAGGTCGATGATCGCGCCCTTGATCGCCGAGCCGACGTCGGCCGCCACGGCCGGCCCATAGCCCGGGACGAAGACGCGCGTCCCGAGCGGGATGACGGAGGGGTCGACGGCGATCACCCCGACGCCGACGGGGAGCCCGCTCGCGGTGTGGCCGGGGAGGTGGTACGCGACCGCGTCGACGACGAGCGTCCATGCCCCGAGGGGGGCCGAGGCTGCCTGGAGCGGCACCTCGTCCGAGGTCTCCGTGACCGCCGGGACGTCGGTCGCCTCCCTCTCGGGAGCGCTCTCCGGTGCCGGGGTCGCGAGCGTGCCGGCGGAGGGCTGCTGCGCGGGAGGCGCGAGCTGCCGCGAGCGGCGGTGTGCCTCCTTCGCCTGCGCCTCGAGCACGGCGACCCGTGCCCGGGTGAGGCTCTCGCGCCGGGTCAGTGAGGCGACCGTCGCCCGCTTCACCGACGCGGCGGCCTCGAGCTCCGCGAGCGCCTGCTCCGAGGCGAGACGCGTGGAGGCGAGCTCCGTGCGCGCCCGTGCGAGACGGCGGAGCTCGACGCGCAGCGCCGCCCCGCGCACCCGTGCCTCCGCGGCGAGGCCGCGGTGCAGGCGGGCGGAGCGCTCGAGCCCGTCGATGCCCTCGAGGACGGCGGGCAGCGAGCGTGCGCCGAGGAGCACCTCGACCGGCTCCGGGGAGCCCTCGACGTAGAGCCGCCGCAGGAGGGTCGCGATCCGGCGCTGGGTCGCCGCGAGCGACCGGCGCACGATCGACGCGCGGACGAGGGCGTCCGCCTGGGCCGACTCGAGCTCGCGCTCCTGCCGGGCGTTCTCTGCGACCTTGGCGCGCGCGCGGGCGAGCGACGACTCGAGCGCGTAGAGCTCGAGCACCGCGGAGCGCTTCGCAGTCTCGAGCGCCGAGAGAGTCGCATCGGGCGCCGATGCTCCGTCGGCGAGGCCGGTCGTCGAGCCGAGAAGGAGGGCCGCGACGCACGGCGCGAGGTATCTCACGCGCCCGTGCATAGGGGCGCGGACCGTACCACAGAAGCGAATCGCCGTGTTTGCAGAGCTTTTCCCGGCGCTTCCCGGTGCATGCGTCGTCCGTCGCTGCTAGGCTCCCGCACTTGTGGCCGGTGACCCCACCATCGGCGCGCCGTCCGGCAGGCAAAGAGGGGATGGCGTGAGGCGCCCGGCGCTGCGGCAGGCACTCGGTCTGGCGCTCGCGGCGACGGCAGTCGCAATGCTCGTATTCGCGAGCACGTCGGCGACCGCAGATCCTTCGATCAGCTCGAAGCGCGAGCAGGCGCGGGCAATTCTCGGGCAGGTGCAAGACCTCGACTCCGAGCTGTCGCACGCGATCGAGTCGTACAACCTCGCCAACATCCAGCTCGGCCAGATCGACGCCGACCTGAAGACGAACGGGCGCCATCTCGTGATCGCGAAGCAGAGCCTCGGGATCGCGCAGGTGCACATCGCCAAGCGCCTGCGGGCGCTCTACATCAACGGCGACTCGGGCGGCGCGGTCGAGGTGATCTTCGGGGCGAAGAGCCTGGACGACCTGCTCGACCGGCTCGACATGGCGCAGCGGGTCGGCGGCCAGGACTCCCGCGTGCTCTCGGAGGTGCGGCGGTTCCGCAGCGAGGTCCAGACCCGCCGCACGAAGCTCCGGAACGACCGCACGCGGCAGGCGCAGGTCGTGTCCGACCGCGCGGCACAGAAGCAGTGGATCGAGGGGAAGCTCTCCGAGCGGCGCCAGCTCCTCTCTTCGATCCAGGGCGAGATCAAGCGCATGGAGGCGGCGGAGGCGCGCCGTCAGGCCGCGCTCGAAGCGCAGGCGCGCGCCCGGCTCGCGGCAACCCGCGCCGAGGCGTCCCAGCCGCAGGCGCTCGACTACTCGGCGCCGACCGACTCGTCGTCGTCGTCCTCGTCGTCGTTGTACTCGGCACCCGTCGCTCCCTCGCAGTACGGCGGCGTCGTGGGGATCGCGATGCAGTACCTCGGCACCCCGTACGTGTGGGGAGGCGCGAGCCCCGGCGGCTTCGACTGCTCGGGCTTCGCGATGTACGTCTACTCGCAGGTCGGCGTCTCGCTACCGCACAACGCGGCGATGCAGTACAACACCGTCGGCACGTACGTCTCGCGCGACCAGCTCGAGCCGGGCGACCTCGTGTTCTTCGACGGCCTCGGGCACATGGGGATCTACATCGGCGGCGGCCAGTTCATCCACGCGCCGCACACCGGCGACGTGGTCAAGATCTCCAGCCTGAACGACTCCTGGTACTCGTCGACCTACGTGGGGGCAAAGAGGGTCTAGCGCTCCGGGACGTGGCCTCCGGGCGCGTCCCTTGGGACGTCAGGTGTCTTGGGGGACGCGGGCAGAGCCCACGTCCCCGAACTTCGCACACCTTGCTAGCGCGAGCCGTCGTACAGACCCTCGACTGCCTCGGCAAAGTGGTCGAGCACCACTCCTCGCCGGAGCTTCAGCGTCGGGGTCACCTCGCCGCGCTCCATCTCGAAGTCCCGCTCGAGGATCGCGAACCGCTTGAGCTGCTCGTAGCGCGACCGATCGCGGTTCACGTCCTCCACCACGGACGACATGAGCTCCACGACGCGCGGATCGCGCGAGAGCGAGGAAAGGTCGCCGTCGAGCCCCTGCTCGCTCGCCCACTTGCCGATCTCGACGGGATCGAGGGTGATGAGGGCCGCGGGATAGGGTCGGCGGTCGCCCACCACGAGCGCCTGCGAGACGAAACGTGACGTCTTCAGGTCGTTCTCGAGGTTCTGCGGTGCGATGTTCTTGCCGCCGGCGGTGACGATGATGTCCTTCTTGCGGTCGGTGATCGTCACGAACCCGTCGTCGTCGATCGTCGCGATGTCGCCCGTGCGAAGCCACCCGTCGCCGTCGAGCACCTCCGCGGTCGCCTCCGGCTCCTTGAAGTAGCCCGCGAACACGGTCTCGCTGCGAATGAGCAGCTCGCCGTCGTCGGCGAGCCGGAGCTCGAACCCCGGGAGCGCCTGACCCACCGTGCCGAAGCGGTAGTTGTCGCTCCGGTTCGTCGTCGCGGCCGTCGTGCACTCCGTGAGCCCGTAGCCCTCGATGATCGAGACCCCGAGCGCGTCGAACAGCTCGGCGATCTCCGGCGCGAGGGGAGCGCCGCCGGAGATGGGGAGCCGCAGTCGCCCTCCGAGCCGTTCCTTCACCTTCGCGAACACGAGGCGGTCGGCGAGCAGACGCTGGAGCGCGAGGGCTCGGGGCACCGGGCGGTGCTCGCGCCGGAGCGCGCTCTCGCGGCGACCGACGTCGAGCGCCCAGTCGATCAGCCGGCGCTTCATCCCGGTTGCCTCGGCGAACGACGCCGTGACGGCCGTGTGGACCTTTTCGTACACGCGGGGGACGCTCGGCAGGATCGAGGGCCGCACCTCCGGGATGGCCCGAGCGACCTCGAGCGGGTCGGCGAGAAACGCGATCGTGTAGCCCTGGTAGGGGCCGGCGAGGTGCATGAGGCGCCCGAAGTTGTGCGCGAGCGGGAGGTAGAGGAGCATCACGTCGCCGGGGTGGGGGCGCTGCGGTAGGTCGTCCCCGCTGGTGACCATCGCGTAGTAGTTGCGGTGGCGGATCATGCAGCCCTTCGGCGGACCGGTCGTGCCGGACGTGTAGATGAACGTGAAGAGGTCCTCCTCGTCGATCGCCGCGACCGCCTGGTCGAGGGCCTCCGGGTGCGCCTCGCGGTACGCCCGGCCTTCGTCCTCCAGCGCCGGCAGGTCGGCGAACGTCAGCACATGGCGGAGGGAGGGCAGCGTGGCGCCGCCCGTCTCGACCTTCTGTCGCTGAGCATCGTCCTCGCAGACGACCCCGACTGCCTCGGAGTGCTCGAGGACGTACTGCGCGTCGCGGGGCGAGGAGTTCGCGTAGATCGCGGCGCCGACGGCGCCGACGTGCGCGAGCGCGAAGTCGAGGAGCGCCCACTCGAGCGTGTTGCGGGCGAGGAGCCCGAACGCGTCGCCCTTCTGCACGCCGCGCGCGAGGAGGCCGTTCGCGAGCAGGTCGACGCGCTCGGCCGCCTCGTCCCACGACACCTCCCGCCAGCCGCCCGCCTCCTCCACGAGGTACGCGGTCCCGCTGTTGCGGGCAGCCGCCTCGCGCCAGAGGCGCGGAATCGTGCGCTCTGCGCCCATCCGAGACGGACTGTAGTCGGAGGGATCGGCCTCGTGACCGCGAACTCCCGACTTCCACCCGTAGACTGGAGGGCCATGCGCGTCACCTGGAACGGATCGCTGAGCTTCGGCCTCGTGAGCATCCCCGTCGGGCTTGCGCCGGCGACGAAGCCGGCCGCGCGCCAGTCGGACGTCTCGTTCCGGCTCCTCCATCGCGAGGACCTCACGCCGATCAAGCAGAAGCGTTGGTGCCCGGCGCACGACCGCGAGGTCGCGGGCGACGAGCTCGTGAAGGGCTGGGAGTTCGCCAAGGGGCAGTTCGTCGTCGTGGAGGACGCCGAGCTCGAGGCCCTGGAGCGGCGCGACGACTCGCGCACGATCGACATCGAGCGCTTCGTCCCGCTGAGCGAGGTCGATCCGGTCTGGATGGACCGCACCTACTTCCTCGTCCCCGGCGCCTCCCCGGCGCAGCGCAAGCCGTACAAGCTGCTGCTCGAGGTGATGGAGGAGGCGGGGGTCGCCGCGATCGGGCGTTTCGTCCGCTCCGGGCGCGAGTCCGTCTGCCTCGTGCGGCCGAGAGGGCAGGGGCTCGTGCTCGAGACGCTCTACCTCTCGGAGGACGTGTACTCGCAGGCCGAGATCGACGAGGCCATGGCCGAGACCGACGTGAAGAAGCCGGAGCTCGACCTCGCCCGCCAGATCGTGGAGGGCCTGGCGGCGGAGTTCGAGCCCGACGAGCTCTCGAGCGAGTACCGGAGCAACCTCCGCGCGCTGCTCGAGGCGAAGCTCCGCGGCGAGGAGATCGCCGAGCCGGAGCCGACTCCGGAGCCGGCTCCTGCCGTCGACCTGATCGAGGCGCTCAAGGCCAGCGTCGAGGCCGCGAAGGGGGCCTCTCGGGCCTCGCGCGCCGACGGGAAGCCGAAGGCGAAGAGCGGTCCCGCGAAGAAGCCGGCGCGCTCGCGCGCAGCACGGCGCTAGGGAGGCCCGGCAGCTGCCGGGCTCCCGAGCGCACGCGAGAGAGGGCTAGGCCGTGGCCGCCTGCGGGGTGGCTCCGGCCGCCTGGAGCTGTGCCTGGAAGAGGTACTTGTCGATCTTGCCCTGGTAGATCGGGACGCCTTCCGCGACGCAGATGCGGATGACCGACTCGCGGTCCATGTTGAGCTCCTTCGCGAGCTCGTCGGGCGTCAGGTGATTCGCCATCGGCCGTGTCCTCTCTCGGCGACGAAAAAAGCCCGTCGACGCTCTCGCGTTCGAACGGGCTCGATCGGCGCTCGTACGGTGGTGGCGGGGGTCAACGGGCCCGCCTCCCGGAAACACTCATGTGCCCCAACCATACTCCGACCTCCGGGCAGTCCGCAATCGCGCACCCCGAAGGGGCGTTCAGATCGGGTTGTGAACCTCGACGTACTGCCAGGTGAGGCCGAAGCGTTCGGCGAGACGCTCCGTGAGTGCCTGCACACCGAGACGCTCGGTGGCGTGATGGCCCGCGGCGATCAGCGTGATCCCGAGCTCGCGCGCCGTCGCCGCGCTTGGTTCCTCCGCCTCGCCCGTCAGCAGTGCGTCGAATCCCTCGTGCGCGGCTTTCGCCAGGTCGTAGCCCGCTGCCCCGGTCGAGACGGCCAGGCGTCGAACGGTCTCCGGGCCGCCCGGGAGGACGAGCGGCGCCCGCTCCACTGCCTGCTCGACACGTCCGACGAGCGTCTCGACGGAGAGGTCGTCGAGATCGCAGCCGAGCCCGACGCCGCCGAACGGCCCGTGCGGCGTCGCTCCGATCCGCGAGGCGAGCTGCGCGTTGTTCCCGAGCGTCGGGTGCGCGTCGAGCGCGAGGTGGTACGCGAGGAGCGACGCGTTCCCAGCGAAGAGCGCCTCGAGCCGCCCGCGCAACCGCCGGTCGACGACGAGCGGCTCGTTCCGCCAGAAGAGACCGTGGTGGACGAGCACGAGCTCGGCGCCGAGGCCGATCCCCCGCTCGAAGAGCTCCCGCGAGGAGGACACACCGCAGGCGATCGTCGTCACCTCGTCGGCGCCGACGACCTGGAGGCCCTGCGGTGCGAACTCCGGGAACCGCTCGACCTCGAGCAGCGCATCCGCGTAGCGCACGATCTCGTCCCGCGAGGCCATCGACGCGAGTCTACGAAGCCACGTCGAGTGAGTCGCTACGCTTCTGTTCGCCCGGGGTGTGGCGCAGCCTGGTAGCGCGCTCCGTTCGGGTCGGAGAGGCCCCCAGTTCAAATCTGGGCACCCCGATCGGCGCGGGGGAACCTCGGTTCCCCCGCGCGCTTCCCAAAGGCCCGCGCATATCCTCGCTCCCGTGCTCAAGGCCGTCCTGCTCGACGTCGACTTCACGCTGTTCCGGCCGGGGCCGGAGCTCGGGCCCGAGGGCTACGGCAGGATCGCGGCTCGACACGGTTTGACTCTCCACCCGGAGCGCTACGACGATGCGCGCTTGGCGGCGGTCGCGAACCTCCAGCGCCATCCCGACTTCGTCCACGACGAGGAGCTGTGGGTCGCGTTCACGGAGGAGATCGTGAAGGGCATGGGGGGCGTCGGCGACGGCGCGCGCACCTGCGCGCTCGACGTCGTCCGGCAATGGGAGCGGCACGAGAACTTCTTCCTCTACGAAGACACGCTGCCGACGCTCGAGGCGCTGCGTGGCGCCCACCTGCGCATCGGGCTCGTCTCCAACGGCCAGCGCGACCTCGACGCGTTCGCCCGGCACCACCGCCTCGACGTCGACGTCTGCGTCGGCTCTGCGAGCCACGGCCGCGTGAAGCCACACCGCTCGATCTTCGACGCGGCGCTCGCGGCGCTCGAGGCGCAGCCCGGCGAGGCGGCGATGGTCGGCGACAGCTACGCGGACGACATCGAGGGCGCGCGTGCCCTAGGGATGCGGGCGATTCTCCTCGACCGCGACGGCCTGCACGTCGACGAGACCGACCGGATCGATACGTTGCTCGCCCTCCCGGCCGCCCTCGGGCTCAGCGCGGCGTAGGACACCTCAGCGAACGGCGAGAGCGGCGCGCCAGGCGTCGGTGTGGGCGCCGAGAGGGACGTCCGGGGGCGGGTCGGCCCAGGGACCGAGGTCGGCGTGGGCCTCCGCAAGCGTCGCGACCGGGCCGACGCAGACCTCCTCGTCGTCGAAGAGGGCGAGCCAGTCGGCGAGCGTGCGCCCGGCGAAGACCGCGGCGAGCTCTTCCCGCAAGACGCCCTGCCCGTCCCCGTACTGGCGATCGGCGAGCTCCGGCCTGCCGACGAGCTCGCAGACGCGGGCGAAGAAGACCGGCTCGAGCGCGCCGAGGGTCAGGTACCGGCCGTCGGCCGTCGCATAGGTCGCATAGCACGCCAGGCCGCCCGTGAGGAGTCGTGGGAGCGGGTCGCCGCCGAGGCGGTGCGAGGCGAGCTCGTGCGCGCCGTGCGTCATGGAGACGACGATCCGGGCGCCCTCGCCGGTTCGCTCCCGACGCACGAGCGCGGCGAGCACCTGCGCCACGGCCTGGAGCGCCCCGGCCGCCAGATCGGCCGCCTGGAGCGGGGGAGGCGACGGGGCGGTGTCCTCGAGCACGCCTGCCCAGCCGAGGTAGTTCAGGTCGTGGCCGACCCGGGCGGCGTGCCTGCCCTCCCTGCCGAAGCCCGTGATCGAGCAGTAGACGACAGAGGCAGGGACGTCTGCCGGGCCGATCCCGAGGCGCTCGGCGACACCCGGCCGGAAGCCCTCGAGGACTACGTCCGCCGTGCTGCAGAGGCTGCGGGCGAACGCCCCGTCGCGCTTCAGGTCGCAGACGACCGACTCCTTTCCGCGACGCAGTGCCTCGTCCCACGCCGGCGCCGTGCGGCGCATCGGGTCCCCGTCCGGTGCCTCGACGCGGACGACGCGCGCGCCGAGGCGAAGCAGCTCACGGCTCGCGAATGCACCCGGGAGGTAGCGGGTGAGGTCGACGACGACCATCCCACCGAGGGGCTGTTGCGCGGCGTCTGTCACCACACCTATTCTGACCGCACGTTGACTGACCGTTCGATCGAGCGCGAGCGCGCGTCCGGGGACCGGCAGAGCGGAGCGGGGGAAACGCGCAGGCGGATCCTCGACGCCGCGGTGCGCGTGTTCGCGCGACGCGGCTTCCACACGTCCCGGGTCGGGGACATCGCCGAGGAGGCGGGAGTCGCCCACGGGCTGCTCTACCACTACTTCGCGTCGAAGGACGAGGTGCTCGAGACGGTCTTCCGGGAGAACTGGGGCGAACTGATCGAGCGCTTCGCCGCGGTGGAGGCGTCGGACGAGCCCGCCGACGAGAAGCTCCTCGGCCTCGTCAAGATCCTCCTGCGGACGTGGCGGAACGACCCCGACCTGGTCACGGTGATGGTGCGGGAGGTCGGACGGAGCGCTCACCTGTCGGCGCAGGTCGACGACATCGGCCGGGGGTTCGAGGTGATCCAGCGGGTGATCGAGCAGGGGCAGGCCGAGGGCGTCTTCCGGGCGGAGCTCGACCCGCGGCTCGCGAGCTGGGTCGTCTACGGCGGGCTCGAGGAGATCCTCACGGGCTGGGTGATGGGCAGGCTTCCCGACGGCGACGAGGAGGTCGCCCGTGCCGAACGGACGATCGTCGACGTCCTCCGCAGCGGTCTCGTCCGGGCGCCGGTCGTCGCCTGAGGCGCCGCGGCGAGACACGCTCGTCCTCGGGGCGGGCGCGCTCGGGCTCGCCTGGTCGCTGACGACGACGTCCGCGTACCTGCCTCCGATCCTCGGTCGCTACACGGGCTCGACGACTCTCGTGGGTCTCGTGCTCGCGGCGGAGGGGTTCTTCGCGCTGACACTCCCGCTCGTGATCGGCCCCTGGAGCGACACGTTCCACACCCCGCTCGGGCGCAGGCGGCCGTTCATGCTCGCCGCCCTCGGGCCGATGGCGTTCACGCTTGCCCTGCTCGCGTTCATGCCGAACCTCTGGACGACCGCGCTGATGCTGTTCGGGCTGTTCTTCGCGTACTACGTCTACGAGCCGCCCTACCGGGGCCTCTACCCGGACGTCCTCCCGGAGGCCGTCTACGGCCGCGCGCAGGGAGTCCAGCATGTCTTTCGCGGGATCGCGATCGGCGGTGCGCTGATCGGCGGCGGCTACCTGTTCCACCTGTGGTCCCCCGCGCCGTTCCTCGTCGCTGCGGGAGTCGTCTCGGTCGCCTGCGCGATCCCGGTCGTGCTGGTGACGGAGGACGGCGGCCACGGGCGCGTGTTCGAAGGCGTGCGGACGTACGTCGCGCAATCCTGGCGGGTGCTCCGCGGGAACCGCGACGTCGCCACCTTCCTCGTCGCGAACACCGCGTGGGAGGGGACGTTCGCCGGGGCACGCACCTTCGTCGTCCTCTACGTCACCGTCGGCCTCGGCGAGCCGCTCGTCACCTCGACCTACATCCTCGGCGCGGTCGCGGCCGGCTACATCGTCGCGGCCCTGTTCGCGGGTCGGATCGGCGACCGCGTCGGGCTGGCGCCGCTGATCACCGGTGCGTCGGCCGTGTACGGCGTCGGCCTCCTCGCCGGCGGGCTCGGCACGACGTGGCATGCCTGGTACCTCGCTCTGATCTTCGTCGTCGCGATCGCCGGCGGCACCGTGATGACCCTCGCCTGGGGCCTGCTCTTCAAGCTGATGCCGCCCGGCGAGCGGGGTGCGATCTCGGGGCTCGCGACGACGACGAAGGGCATCGGCCTCGTGATCGGCCCGCTCGCCGCGGGGGCCGTGATCGACCTCCTCGGCCCGCACCTCGAGAAGACCGAGGGCTACCAGGCGCTCTGGCCCGTGCTCGCCGTGCCGATCCTGCTCGCGATCCCCTTCGTCGCGCGGCTCTCGCGCGCGGAGCGGGCGCTCGCGGGCGAGTGACCGCTCAGTCGCGCCCGAAGGCGTTCTCGCCGGTCAGTGCCTGGCCGACGACGAGGGTGTGCACCTCGTGCGTGCCCTCGTAGGTGAGCACGGACTCGAGATTGTTCATGTGGCGGATCACGGGGTACTCGAGGGTGATCCCGTTGCCGCCGAGGATGGTTCGCGCAGAGCGGCAGACCTCGAGCGCGCCGCGGACGTTCCCCATCTTCCCGAGGCTGACGTGCTCCGGCCGCAGGGTGCCCTGGTCCTTCATCCGGCCGATGTGGAGTGCGGTGAGGAACCCGCGGTTCACCTCGAGCGCCATCTCGGCGAGCTTCTGCTGCGTGAGCTGGTACCCCGCGATCGGCTTGCCGAAGACGATCCGCTCCTTCGCGTAGGAAAGCGCCTCGTCGAAGCAGGCCCGGGCAGCGCCGACCGCGCCGAACACGATCCCGAAGCGGGCCTCGTTGAGGCACGAGAGCGGGCCGCGCAGCGTCGAGGCGCCGGGGAGCATCGCATCCGCCGGGACGCGTACGTCCTGCAGCACCAGCTCCGAGGTGATCGAGGCACGGAGCGAGATCTTCTTGTGGATCTCCGGCGCGGAGAAGCCGCGCATGCCCTTCTCGACGAGGAACCCACGGATCTCGCCATCGTCGGTCCGGGCCCACACGACGGCGACGTCGGCGATCGTGCCGTTCGTGATCCACATCTTCGCGCCGTTCAGGATCCAGTCGTCGCCGTCGCGGCGTGCGTGGGTGCGCATCGTGCCGGGGTCCGAGCCCGCGTCCGGCTCGGTCAGCCCGAAGCAGCCGATCGCCTCGCCGCGGTGCATCGCCGGCAGCCAGCGCTCCTTCTGCTCCTCGGAGCCCCAGCGCCAGATCGCGAACATCGCGAGCGAGCCCTGCACGGAGACCGCGCTCCGGACGCCCGAGTCGCCGGCCTCCAGCTCGAGGCACGTGAGCCCGTAGGCCGTCGCGCTCGCGCCGGGCAGGCCGTAGCCCTCGAGGTGCATCCCGAACAGCCCGAGCTTGGCGAGCTCCTGGATCACCTCGCGCGGCAGGATCCCCTGCTCGAACCAGTCGCCGACCTCGGGCAGGACGCGCTCGCGCACGAACTGCCGCACCGTGTCGCGGATCGCGCGTTCCTCGTCGTCGAGGAGCGCGTCGAGCGCGAGGAAGTCGAGCGGGTCGAGATCGGGTCGTGCTGCGGTTGTGGTCGCCACGGGAGGCCTCCGGCTTCGGTGGGTGGATTGTAGAGGCGCCGCCGTGCCGGAACCGGCTGACTACGCGGAGCGCAGCAGCGATCATGTGGCGGTGGCCGAGGTCGAGACACGCGGTGTCGAGCGCCTGCTCGCAGCGGCACGCGAGCGCATCGAGCGCTTCGCGCCGGAGGAGGCGTGCGCAGCCGCCGCAACCCGCGAGGCGCTGATCGTCGACCTCCGCTCGAGCGACGAGCGGCGCCGCCACGGGATCGTGCCGGGCTCGCTGCACGTCCCGCGGGGCGTCCTCGAATGGCGCGCCGACCCGGCGGGCGAGTGGCGGAACCCGCAGCTCCAGGGACGGGACGTCCTGATCCTGCTCTGCGCCGAGGGCTACTCGTCGAGCCTCGCGGCGGCGTCCCTCGTCGATCTCGGGCACGAGCGGGCAGCCGACGTCGTGGGTGGCTTCGTCGCCTGGCGGAAAGAGGGCCTCCCGGTCGCGACAGCGACCGAGGGCGATGGCTCGCTGCCGGGCATGGGGACGCCCGCGCCACGGTCGGATATCCTTGACTGACCAGTCAATCGAGGGCGAGGAGCGAGGCGATGGCAACGGTGGAGACGGGGATCGCGAACGGTGTCTCGTTCGCCCTCACCGACGAGCAGAAGGAGTTGCGAGCGCTCGCGCGGGAGTTCGCGGAGAAGGAGATCCGCCCGCACGCGGCCGAGCACGACGAGCGGCAGACCCACCCGGCCGAGATCGTCGCGAAGGCGCACGAGCTCGGCCTGATGAACCTCCACCTGCCGGAGTCGCTCGGCGGGCCCGAGCTCTCCGCGTTCGACGGGATGCTCGTCGGCGAGGAGCTCAACTGGGGCTGCTCCGGCATCGGCACGTCGATCGGCGCGAACGGCCTCGCCGCGGGCCCGATCCTCGTCGCCGGGACGGAGGAGCAGAAGCGCGAGTGGCTCGCGCCGCTCCTCTCCGAGCCGATCCTCGGCTGCTTCGGGCTCTCCGAGCCCGGCGCCGGGTCGGACGTCTCCGGGATCCAGACGACGGCCGTGCTCGAGGGCGACGCGTACCGCGTCAACGGCTCGAAGATGTTCATCACGAACGCCGGCCAGGCCTCGTGGATCGTCTGCTTCGCCTCGACCGATCGCTCCAAGGGTCACCGCGGGCTCACCGCGCTCGTGATCCCGATGGACGCGGAGGGCGTCACGATCGAGAAGCACCTGGACAAGATGGGCCAGCGCGCGACCGACACCTCTGCGGTGGCGTTCCAGGACGTCGTCGTCGCCGCCGCGAACCGGCTCGGCGGCGAGGGGGACGGGTTCAAGATCGCGATGCAGACGCTCGACTTCACCCGTCCGGGCACCGCGATCGGCGCGGTCGGCGTCGCTCAGGCGGCGTACGAGCTCGCCGTCGACTACGCAAAGGAGCGCGTCCAGTTCGGGATGCCGATTGCGATGAACCAGGGCGTCTCGTTCCTCGTCGCCGACATGGCCGCGGAGATCGAGGCGGCGCGGCTCCTCACCTGGCAGGCCGCCTGGATGATCGACCAGGGCTACGGGCGCAAGGCGACGAAGTACTCGTCGTTCGCGAAGCGGTACGCGGCGGACACCGCGATGAAGGTGACGACGGACGCGGTGCAGGTCTTCGGCGGCTACGGCTACATCAAGGAGTACCCCGTCGAGAAGCTGATGCGCGACGCGAAGCTCTTCCAGATCTACGAGGGCACCTCCCAGATCCAGCGCCTCGTGATCGCGAAGGAGATCTTCCTCGAGGGCAACGCGTAGCGACGTCGCTCAGCCGCGCGTGAGCACGCGACCGAGACAACCGACGGCCAGGACGGCGAGGCCCGCGACGACAGAGACGGGCGGCAGGGTGACGACGAGCGTCAGGCACCCGGCCAGCCCGGCCGCCTGGAGCGCGCGCGGCCAGCGACGCGCCCGATCCTCCTGGGTCCAGGCGGACGCGTTCGCGACGGCGTAGTAGAGGAGCACGCCGAACGACGAGAACCCGAGCATCCCGCGCAGGTCGATCGTCGCGACGAGCAGCATCACGACCGCGGCCACCGCGATCTGGGCGACGACGGGAACCGACCGTCCGGGATCGACGGCGGCGAGGCGGGACGGCAGGTCTCGGTTCCGACCCATCGCGAGCGCGGTCCGCGCGACGCCCGCGAGCAGCGCGAGCAGGGCGCCGAGGCTCGCGACGACGGCGCCGGCCGTGACCAGAGGCTTCGCCCAGTCCGCGCCGGCGAGCTCGACCGCGGTGCGGAGCGGCGCGCTGCTCACGGCGAGCGCGTCAGGTCCGGCGACGAGGAGCGCCGACACGGCGACCGCGAGGTAGAGCAGCAGCACCGCGGCCAGGGCTGTCACGATCGCCCGCGGGATCGTCCGCGCGGGGTCGCGCACCTCCTCTGCGAGCGTCGCGATGCGCGCGTACCCGGCGAACGCGAAGAACAGCAGGCCCGCCGCCTGGAGGACGCCGTACGCGTCCGGCTCGCCGACCGTCAGCCCGCCGGTGTCGGTCTCACCGCTCGTCGAGAGGATCGCGACGGTCAGCACGAGCACGCCGACGCTGAGCGCCACGAGCCAGCGGGTGAGCTGCGCCGTGCGCTCGATCCCCCGGAGCGCCACGGCCGTCAGCGCGACGACCGCGAGGATCCCGAGCAGCCGGCGGACGACCCCCGAGCCAGGCGCGACGTACGCACCGAACGTCAGGGCCATCGCGGCGCAGGAGGCGGTCTTGCCGGTGACGAAGCACCAGCCCGCCGCGAACCCCCACCACGGCCCCAGCTGCTCGCGCCCGTACACGTAGGTGCCACCCGACAGCGGGTACTGCGCCGCGAGCTGCGCGGAGGCGACCGCGTTGCAGAACGCGACGAACGCGGCGACCGCAAGGCCGAGCACCAGCCACGAGCCGGCGGACTCCGCTGCCGGGCCGATCGCGGCGAACACGCCTGCGCCGACCATCGACCCGACGCCGATCACGGCGGCATCGAAGGTGCCGAGCCGACGCTCGAGCGCCGACCCGGGCGCCCCGTCCGTGCTCACTCCGAGAGCTCTCGCTGGAGCGGCGTCCGGAAGCGCGGAGTCATCCGGGCGTCGCCGAGCCATGCCGCGAGGCGCTCGGCCTCGATCGCCACGGCGTGCCGCCCGTCTGCGCCGACGTCCTCGAGCATCCGATACACGAGCTCTCCGTCCTGTCGCCGCGCCCACCCGCCGACGATCCTGCCGTCCCACCACACCGTTGGGCCCGCGTTGCCGCTCCGGTCGAAGAGCGACGCTGCATGGGGCCCGAGGTACCAGCCCCGTCCCTTCCAGCCCATCGTCGTCGGGTCGAGCGGGGGGAGCAGCGCCGCCGCCGGCTCGTCCGTCGGCCCTGGCTCGACGTCGCCGGCGAGCACGTATCCCGTGGCGCCCTCCAGGTCGACCTCGGCGTGTGGCACCGCGGCGAGCGCGGCCCGCGCGTCGCGAGCCGTCCAGCCCGTCCACCAGCGGAGGTCGGCCTCGGTTGCGGGGCCGAAGGCCTCGAGCCAGAGCTCGAGCAGTCGCGCGCGTGCCTTGGACGGCTCGAACGGCTCCAGCGGGCCGACCCGCTCGACCGGCACCCAGCGGTACTGGCTCGCGGTCCACCCGCCGCGCGGGCGGTCCCGCACGATCTTCCCCTCTGCGGCGAGCAGGAGGAGGACCCGGCTCGCCGCGCCGACCTCGGTCTCCCAGTTCGTCCCGACCCCGAGCCTCAGCCGCTCGGAGAGGAGTGGGTGGTCGCCGGCCAGCTCGCTCGTCGACGCCTCGCCCCGCGCGCCGAGCGCGGCGAGCGCAGCCGCCTCCGCCGCGTCGATCCACGCTGCGGGCTCGTCGGTGATGCCGCTCTCGGCGACGAACTTCTCGAGCTTCCGGCGCTCGTTCGCCGCGACCGCCTGCGAGGCTCCGGCATCGACGATCGGGACAAGGTCGCGCGGCACGACCCACAGCGTCCGCCGCATCCCGAGCATCCGCACGAGGCTGCGCTGCTCGTAGAGCGCTCGCTCCAGGTCAGCCCTCTCGAACGAGTCCGTGCGGGCCCAGGCGGAGAGAAAGACCGTCGCGGGGTCGGTCGAGTGCAGGGCGACGACCGAGCGCACCGCCCCGGTGACCTCGTCCGCCCGGTGGGCGGGCGAGAGCCGATGCCGCCGCACGAGCCTCGCCCTCCGCTCCTCGACCCCGATGCGGCGCACGGTGCCGTTCTATCGTGGAACGGGTCTCCTTGACATTCGAGTACCGACGGTATATGAATACCGACGGTATCTGATGGCGACAACCCGGATCTCCCGAAGCGAGCGGAAGGCGCGGACCCGCGAGGAGCTCCTCGTCGCGGCCAGGAGGGTGTTCCTCCGGCGCGGGTTCCACGGTGCCACGCTCGAGGAGATCGCAGACGAGGCGGGCTACACGAAGGGGGCCGTCTACTCGAACTTCGCCGGCAAGGACGACCTCTATCTCGCGCTGCTCGACGCGCACTACGACGGGCGGGTCGAGGCCTACGCCGAGATGATGCTCGACGAGACGACGTTCGAGGACGCCGTCAGCGCGGTCGGCCGCTTCATGGCGGAGTGGGACGCGCGGGACCCCGACTGGCTGCCCACCCTCGCCGAGTTCGTCGCGCATGCAGCGCGGGACGAGTCGCTCCGGCGAGCGTACGTGCGTACCCGAGAGCGCTTTCTCGTCGCGATCGCGGACGTCATCAGGGCGCTCTGCGATCGACACGACCTCACGCTGCTCGTGCCGCCACTCGAGGCCGCGCGTGCGTCGTCGATGCTGGCCCGCGGCTACAGCGCCGAGCGCCGGCTCGACCCCGACGCGGTCTCGTCGCAGATCTTCGTCGAGCTCCATGCCGCATTCATGCGCGGGCTCACGGTTCCCAGGGAGAGGAGTCACACGTGACGACCGTTGCCGCAACCTCGACCGACCCACTCGACCCGGCGAGGCTCGCGGCCGAGGCCGCGGCGCTCCTCGAGCGCGACCGCTGGTCGCGCGAGGAGCTCGTCGACCACCAGCGGGAGCGAGCCCGCGCCCTGATCCGCCACGCCGTCTCGCACTCCCCGTACTACCGCGAGGCGCTCGGGCCCGGCGCCGAGACGGCGGAGCTCTCCGACCTGCCGACGCTCTCCAAGCGCGTGCTGATGGAGCAGTTCGATCGGATCGTCACCGACCGGAGCCTTCGCGTGGCCGAGCTCGAACTGTTCCTCGCGCGCGCCGACGCCGGAGCGCTCTATCGCGGCGAGTACCGCATCTTCTCGACGTCCGGCGCCACAGGCGTGCCCGGGCTCTTCCTCTACTCGCAGGCCGAGTTCGCGCACTGGATCGCGGTCTTCGTCCGGTCGTTCGCACGGCTCGGGATGACGCCGGAGACACGCATCGTGGGTATCGGTGCGCCGAGTGCGCTGCACCTCTCCCAGCAGGTGGTTGCCACGATGCAGGTCGGTCGCGGCGGAGCGCCGAGGCTCTCGGTGATCACTCCGGTCGAGGAGATGGTCGCCGCTCTCGACGAGTACCGGCCGGAGGTGCTCGCGGGCTATCCGAGCGTGATCGCCCTCCTCGCCGAGGAGCAGCTCCAGGGACGGCTCGAGATCGCGCCGCGGGTCGTGCTGACGACCTCCGAGGTGCTCACGGAGGATGCGGCAGCGAGGATCGAAGCCGCATGGACGACGCCGGTCGAGGGCTACTTCACGACCGAGGTGGGGGTGGTCGCAGCGGGCTCGCTCGACCACGTCGGGCTCCATGTCTGCGAGGAGGCGATCGTCGAGGTCGTGGACGAGGCGGGGCACGCCGTGCCGCCCGGCCGGCCCGGGGCGAAGGTGCTGCTGACGAACCTCGTCAATCGAGCGCAGCCGTTGATCCGCTACGAGCTCCTGGACTGCGTCGAGCTGGCGGCCGGCCCGGACCCGAGCGGTCGTCCCTACGACCGCATCGCCAGGATCGACGGCCGCAGCGACGACGTGCTCGGGCTGCCCGGTCGGGCCGGAGGCACGGTCGCGGTGCACCCCTACCGGCTGCGCGCGCCCTTCGTGAGGCTGCTCGATGTGGTCCAGTACCAGCTCGTCCACCGGCCCTCCGGGCTCGAGGTCCTCGTGGTCGTCCGCCGCGGCGCGGGACGTGACGTCGCGACCGTCGTCCGAGCCGCGCTCGAGGACGCGCTGCGCGAGGCAGGCGCCGTGTGCCCCGTCGAGGTCGAGGTGGTCGCGGAGATCGCCCGCGAGCCGGGGCCGGCGGCGAAGGTGAAGCTCGTTCGCTCCGCCGTCTAGAGGCTTCTAGGGCAGGCGCAGGCGGTAGATGTTCAGCGTCTGCTGGCCGCCTGCGCTCCTCGCCTCGGAGTACCCGGTCGCGCCCGCGAAGTCCCGCGTGCCACTGATCACGGGGATCTTCACCAGCGCGTTGGGATCCGAGACGTCCAGCGTCCCGCGAAGGCGGAGCCCTCCGCCGGGGAGGGTGATCTGGACGCTGACGAGCCGCTGGGTGCTCGAGAGGAAGGTGATCGTGGAGTAGTCGATCCCGACGATGGAGCCTTTGGGCTGGCCGAACTGCGGGACCGCGTTTCGGAGCTGCGACTCGACGAACACCCGGTCGCCTTTGTTCTGCACGTTGCGGGGTGGCAGGTCGACGGGGTTCGCCTTCGTGACCGAGGCCAGGACGCGAATCGTCATCTCTCTCGAGCCTGCCGTGTTCGTCGTGCCCGTCGAGGCGGCGTCCGAGGAATCGTCGTCGGAGAGGACGACGTACGCCCCGATCGCGACCGCCGCGACGACGGCGATGCAGACGGCTGCGACGGCCAGAAGCTTCGGACGCACCACGGCAGGGTACCGGCGGTGACCGGCGTCATTGCGAGCGAATTTCGTCCCGTGGACCCGCGTAGGATCCCGTCGATGTCGCTCGAGATCGACCTCTCCGGCAGGGTGGCGCTGGTCACCGGCGGTTCGAGGGGGCTCGGCCGCGCCGACGCCCTGACGCTCGCGCGGGCCGGCGCGGACGTCGCGATCGCGGACATCCTCGTCGAATCCGACACGAGCGCCGCGGAGCGGTACGGCGCGCTGGCGCAGGCGGCGGTCGCGCAGGGCATGGTGCATGCGGAGTCGACCGTCGAGGAGATCGGCGCGCTCGGGCGGCGGGCGGTCGCCGTGCGCTGCGACGTCACGGATCGCGACGAGGTGGCACACGCCGTGACGCGTGTGGTGGAGGAGCTGGGTGCGGTCGACATCCTCGTCAACAACGCCGGGACGCTCGACCACGTCGGGCAGCTCCTCGACCAGCAGCCGGAGCTGTGGGAGCGGGACCTCCGTGTCAACCTCACGGGTGCGTTCAACTGCTCGCAGGCGGTGTGGCCGCACATGCGCGAGCGCGGCTTCGGGCGGATCGTGAACATGGCATCGGTGGCGGGGACGCTCGGCGGCTTCGGCCAGGCGAGCTACTCGACGACGAAAGCCGGCCTGCTCGGCCTCACCCGCACGCTCGCGATGGAGGGCGGCCGGCACGGCATCACGTGCAACGCGATCGTGCCCGGCATCATCGGCACCGAGGCGTTCCACATGGCGAACGCGGCGATGAACGAGCGGATCGCGAACCGGACGGTCTTCAAGCGGCCCGGCGAGCCGCAGGACGTCGCGAACGCGATCGCCTTCCTCTGCTCGGACCTCGCCTCGTACGTCACGGGAGTGGCGCTGAACGTCTCAGGAGGCGTCGAGCTGTTCGTGTTCTAGCCTGCGAGCCTGCATTCCGCCGGCGGCGGAACGCAGGCCGCAAACTCCCGTGACACGGCTGCGCCGGGTCACGGCGCAGCCCTGAAGCGGACTGCCGCCTTCGGCGGCGTCCCGGGGTGCACGCCGAAGGCAAACGCCGCTCTTGGCGGCGTCCGGGGGCGGCTGTCCGTCCCCCAAAATGGGTGAGAAAGACGCGCGCGGTGCTCCGCTACCCTAGGAGTCCGTGTCCTCCGGCGCGACGAGCGTTTCGGGAACGGCGCGCCGTCGACGCTCTCAGCGACCCACGGTGCGCAAGGCCGTCCTTGCGGCGGGAGTTGTCTGCGCGCTCGCAGTCGTCGGCGCCAGCCTCTTTGCCGGCTCACCGACACGGCTGGCGGAGGGGACGACCGTGGCGGGGCTCGACGTCGGAGGGCTGGGGATCTCGGCGGCGCGCGCGCGCCTCGTGGAGCGCTCGGACGCGCTCGCGCACGAGCCCGTGACGTTCGTGGCGCGCGGCAAGACGTTCGAGCTGACCCCGTCGCAGCTCGGTGTGCGGCCGCAGTGGGACACCGCGCTCCGCGAGGCGGCGCGCGACGGCGACGGGTTTGCGCCGCTCCGCGGCTTGCGCCGGATCCAGACGCGCCTGGTCGGGGCGGAGGTCGATCCCCACGTGGATCTGTACCCGTCGGCGCTCCGCTACACGGTCTCCAGGATCGCGGCGGCGGTCGACCGGCCGGCGGCGGGCGCGAAGCTGAGGCTCCGCGGGCTCTCTCCCGCCGTTGTCCCCGAGCGGGCGGGCGTGCGCCTCGATCGGGCCCAGGCCCGCGTGCTGATCGCCTCGTCCCTCGCCTCGCTGGAGCGCGACGGCCCGATCCGGCTTCCTGTCGTCGTCGCCGAGCCCGGGGTGACCGCGTCGCAGCTCGACGACGCGCTGGCGGCGGCCCGAACGGCGGTCTCCGGCGCCGTCACGCTGACGCTCGGGCAGACCCGCTTCCGGCTCCCACGGTGGCGCGTCGCACAGCTGCTCGACCTGCCCTCCGGCGGACAGACCCGCGTCAGCTTCGGCGGCCCAGCCGCACACGAGTGGATCGAGAAGCTGTCCGACACGGTCGGGCGGAAGCCGCGCGATGCGACCTTCAGGGTCGTGTCCGGGGGGATCACCGTCGTCCCGTCGCAGGAGGGCCGCGCGCTCGACGTGGACGCGTCCCTCGCCGCTGTCGAGCGGGCGGCGTTCTCGCCGACGAACCGGACCGCCGCGCTCGTCGTCCGCACCGCCCATCCCGCGCGAAGCACGCGCGACGCCGAGGCGATGGGGATCACCGGAGTCGTCGGCTCGTACACGACAACGTACGGCGGCACCGAGGGGCGGCTGCACAACGTGGCCCTCGTCGCGGAGCTGATCGACGGGGCGCTGGTCGCCCCGGGCGCGCGGTTCTCGTTCAACGCGACGACGGGAGAGCGGAACGCCGCGAAGGGGTTCGAGGAGGCGCCCGTGATCATCAACGGCGAGCTCGAGAGCGGCATCGGCGGCGGGGTCTGCCAGGTCTCGACGACGGTCTTCAACGCCGCGTTCGAGGCGGGCCTCTCGATCGAGAAGCGGACGAACCACGCGCTCTACATCAGCCACTACCCGCTGGGCCGCGACGCGACGGTCAACTACCCGGACCTCGACCTCGTCTTCCGCAACGACACCGACCGCTGGCTGCTCGTGCGGACGTTCGTCGGCACCGGCTCCCTCACGGTGAACATCTACGGCACGCCCACGGGTCGCAGGGTCGAGACCGAGACCGCACCGCTCGTGACGGAGGGCAAGGTGCCGTGGAAGCGAATCGACGACTCTTCCATGTACAAGGGCGAGAAGGTCGTCGAGCAGTACGGCGTCCCGCCGCAGTCGACGAGCGTCCGCCGGCGCGTGTTCGCGCCCGACGGCAAGCTCATGTACGACACCACGTGGCACAGCTACTACGTCGGCGAGCCGACCGTCGTCCGCATCGGGACCAAGGTGCGGCCGAAGAAGCCGAAGCAGGCGGCGCCCGAGGAGACGACCAAGGCGGCGCCGCCCGCCGGTCAGGACGGGCCGGCCGGGACGACGCCCACGACGCCGACGACGCCTACGACGCCCGCTACGGCCGCGGCGTCCCTGACCCACTGAGCAGGTCTCCGAGGAGCCAGTCCGGGACGCGGACCGGCCGCTGCGTCACGGCGTCGACCGTCGCATGCCGCGTCGAGCCGGTCGCGACTCGCTCGCCGTCTCGCTCGACGACGTACTCGTAGCGGAACCGCGCTCCTCGTGCCTCCGCGCAGCGGACCCGGACGATGAGCACGTCGTCGAACACCGCGCCGCGCTCGTAGGTCAGCTCGATCCCGGTGGTCAGCGCCTCGATCCCACGCTCTCGGATCGCCGTGTAGCCACCCGCGACCGCGGCGAGATGCGCGACTCGCGCCTCCTCCAGCCACACGACGTAGGACGCGTGGTGCGCGATGCCCTGCGCATCCGTCTCCGCGAAGCGGACTCGCACCGTGTGGGAGAACCACTCGTCCATCGGTGGGCCGAGATATATCTCGCGACTAGGATCCCGCGCGTGGCAACCGCCGAGGCGCTCGCGTCACTCCTCCGGGAACGTGGTCCCGCGGTGGCCCTCACCGGGGCCGGGATGAGCACCGACAGCGGGATCCCCGACTTCCGCTCGGCAGGCGGGCTCTGGGAGGGCGTCGACCCGTACGAGGTCGCGTCCATCGATGCCTTCCGCCGCGATCCGTTGCGTGTCTGGAGGTGGTACGGGGAGCGGGTCGGGATGCTCGCGTCGGCGGTGCCGAACGCCGGTCACCTCGCGCTTGCCGAGCTCGAGCGCGACGGGCACGTGCGGACGGTCGCCACGCAGAACATCGACGCGCTCCACACGCGCGCGGGCAGCGCGGACGTCGTCGAGCTGCACGGCTCGATCCGGCGCTTCGACTGCCTCGCCTGCGGCGCCGTCGAGACACTCGACGCCGTGCTGGCGCAGCTCGCCGAGAGCCCCGCGCCCACCTGCGAGGAGTGCGGCGCGATCCTCAAGCCGGGTGTCGTGATGTTCGGCGAGCTGCTGCCGGATCGTGCGATGGCCCGGGCCGAGAGCCTCTGCCGAGAGACCGGCCTCCTGCTCGTGCTCGGCTCCTCGCTCGAGGTCTGGCCGGTCGCCGGGCTGCCGGGCGAGACGGTGCGCGCGGGCGGCATGCTCGCCATCGTCAACCTCGACGAGACGCCGTACGACGGCGACGCGGAGCTGGTCGTCAGGGGGCGGACCGCCGCCGTCCTCGCCGATGTCGCACGGATCCTCGCGCGCGAATCCGGCTCGCAGTCGCCAGTCGTGCTATGACTGCGCGCATGGCGACCAGCAAGCCCACCGATGACATGGCGACGAGCAAGTCCACCGATGACGACGTCATCGGCCGCCTCGCGGGCAAGGGCGAGCAGGCGATGCAGCGCCTGGCGGACCTGCCGGGCGGCACCCGCGCGCTCCGTGCGTTCAACGACCTGAAGAACCGCGTCGACGAGCTCTCGCGCAAGGTCCGCGGGATCGACGCGCTCGAGCAGCGGGTCGCGAAGCTCGAAAAGGACATCGCTGCGCTCAAACGGGCGCAGAAGCCCGCCTCGACGCAGAAGGCGCCCGCCCGCAGAGCAGGCGCGTAGCGCCGGTCTCCTACGCGGGCACGCGCACGCGGAGGGCGCCCGGGACAACCTCGAACCGCACCGGCGTCGTTCCAGGCTGCTCGCCGTCGAGCACGATCGGCAGCGGGCTCGGCGCATCCACCCGGAGCTCGCGCGCCCGGACGATCTCCACCTTCGCGTGCGAGACGTGTGTCCCACGGTAGATCTTTGGAAAGGTCGTCGTGAACTCCGCCTTCGAGAAGTCGCCGATCAGGACCACGTCGAACGTCCCGTCCTCGAGGGATGCCTCGGGAGCCACCCACATGCCGCCGGCGGTGTAGTCGCCGTTCATCGCGAGCGCCTCGAGCAGCAGCACCTGCCGGCGCTCGCCGTCGATCTCCACCGTCATCTCCGTCGGCTGCCATCGGGTGAACACGGCAAGCGTCGCCCAGATGAACGAGAGCCGGCCGCCGAAGGCCTTGGTCGTCCGGTTCGCCCGGTCGGCGATCGCGCCGCTGATCCCCGCCCCGGCGAAGTTCGCAAAATGCGCGACCGCCTCGCCGTTGTCGCTCGCGTACGTCGCCCGGCCGATGTCCACCGTCCGCACGCGACCTCCGCGCACGACCTCGAGCGCGTCGTCGAGCCGCCGCGGAATGCGGAGGCTCCGGGCGAAGTCCCTGCCCGTGCCGAACGGGATCAGGCCGAGCTCGACCCTGTCGCTCGCGCCGGCGCGCGCGAGGCCGTCGACGACCTCGTGCACCGTCCCGTCGCCGCCGACGACGACGATCGCCGTCGCGCCGGCCGCCGCTGCCTCGGCGGCGAGCTCGGCGAGGTGCCCGGGGCGCTCGCTGACCCACGTCTCCCCCTGGAGGCCCAGTGCGGCCGCGCGCCGCGCGAGCTCTGGCCAGCGCCGGCCGGTCGAGCCGTTCGCCGCCGCCGGGTTCACGAGGAACACGCGCGACACGGCAACCTCTAGCGCAGGTCCGGCACTACGCGGTGACCACATGGAGCGCGAGCTCGGTCATCTGGTCGACTGCCGCCCGCATCTCCTCGTCGGTGATCCGCACGAACTCTCCGTCGACGACGACGTCGGAGACGAGCAGCATGCATCCGGTCTGGATCTTGCGGAGCGCGCCGAGGGTGAACAGCACGGCCGCCTCCATCTCGACGGCGAGGATGCCGCGGTCCGACCAGCGCGCCGCGAGCCCCTGATCGGGCTGGTAGAAGATGTCGCTCGAGACGATCGGCCCCACCCGCACGGGCTTCCCGAGCTCCTTCGCCTGGTGCACCGCCTCGTGCACGAGGCCGAAGTCCGCGGTCGGGGCGTGCGGCTCACCGCCCACGTAGTGGATCGCCGTGCTGTCCGCCGGCGTCGCCGAGAGGGCGATGATCAGGTCGCCCATGCCGAGGTCGGGCTGGAGACCCCCGCAGGTCCCGACCCGCAGCAGCTTCTTGACGCCGAGCTGCACGAGCTCCTCGATCACGATCGCCGCCGAAGGACAGCCCATCCCGCTGGACTGGACGGAGACAGGCTTCCCCTCGAACGTGCCGGTATAGCCCAGCATCCCGCGCTCGGAGTTCCGCTGGACGACGTCTTCCATGAAGGTCTCGGCGATGTGCTTCGCCCGGAGCGGGTCGCCGGGGAGGAGGCAGGCCTCGGCGTAGTCACCCTGGTTCGCGCGTACGTGGATTGGCATGGCGGGACTCTAGTGCCCGTGCGCCGCGGGAGAGCGCTCGTGGCGGAGGCCTTAAGGTGTCCGCGCCATGCGCACCCGCGTCACGGAGCCCTCGACCGAGCAGATCCTCGCCTACTGCAAGCAGAGTCCCATCGAGCGGGTGTTCCTCGAGGACGTCGCGCGGCGCGGCCAGGGTCGCTTCGCCGGCGTCCAGGACGACGAGGGCAACCTTCGGGCGCTGTGCCACCTCGGCACGAACGTCGTGCCTTCGGGAACCGGCTGCAGTGCGTTCGTCGACGAGGCCGGACGTGCCGCGCCGAGGATGCTGATCGGCGAGCAGGGCGCGGTCACCGAGCTGTGGGAGGCGGGGCGGCGGAAGTTCGGGAGGGCCAGGGAGGACCGGCTGAGCCAGCCCGTCTACGTCATGCGCGACCCGCCTGCGCCGGGTGAGACCGGCCTGCGCGCTGCACGGCGCTCCGACCTCGACCTGCTCGTCCCCGCGTGCGCGAGTGCCCATTTCGAGGAGCTCTCGGTCGACCCGCTGCGCCGCGATCCCAACGGCTTTCGCTGGCGGACCCGGGCGCAGATCGAGGAGGCCCGCTCGTGGGCGTGGATCGAGGACGGCGTGATCCGCTTCAAGGCCGAGGCGTCCGCGTGGACGCCGTACGCCGTGCAGCTCCAGCAGGTCTGGGTCGACCCGCCCGCCCGGGGCCGCGGCTACGCGACGCGGGCGCTGCGCGACCTGATCCGGCTCCTGCTCGCGCAGGTGCCCGCCGTCTGCCTCTTCGTGCGCGCCGAGAACACGCCCGCGATCCGGCTCTACGAGACGGTCGGGATGGAGCACGTGCTCGACTATCGCAGCGTGCTCTTTTGAGGACGCTGCTCCTCGCCCGGCACGCGCAGGCCCACACCAACGTCGAGGACGCCATCAGCTCGATCCCGCCCGGAGCAGGGCTCACGCCGCAGGGCGTCGAGGAGGCGATCGCGCTCTCTCGGGCGCTCGCCGGCCGCAGGATCGACCTCGGCGTCGCGACGCGGCTCGCACGGACGCAGGAGACGCTCGAGGTCGCGCTCGAGGGCAGCGGCGTCCCGCTCGTCGTGCTGCCGAAGCTGGACGAGATCCGCTTCGGGGCGTTCGAGGGCGGGCCCCTCGAGGCATACCGGGAATGGGCCTGGAGCAATCCGCCGGATGCTCCGTGCCCCGGCGGCGGCGAGAGCCGGGGCGAGGCGGCAGCGCGGTACGCCGACGGCCTCGACGACCTGCTCGCCCGGCCCGAGGAGGTGGTCCTCGCGGTGTCGCACTCCCTGGCCGTGCGCTACGTGCTGGACGCCTCGGACGGAAGCTTTCCGACTTCGCGCGTGGTCACCGTCCGGCACGCGAGCCTGCACGAGCTGAGCGCCGACGCCGTCGCGAGGGCGGCGGAGACGCTCCGAGCGTGGGCGGCGGAGCCGGTCTTCGCCGACGTGCCCCGTCCAGGCTGACGCAGGGCACACTTCCCTCGTGGAGCTGCAGGCGCGCGTCGAGGCGCTCATCCGCCGCCACGGGCTGATCGAGCCCCGTGGCGCGGTCACCTGCCTCGTCTCCGGCGGCGCCGACTCGACCTGCCTCTGGCACGTGCTCCGCGCGCTTGGCTACCGCGTGACGGCCGTGCACGTCCATCACGGCCTGCGCGGGGCAGAGGCCGACGCGGACGCCGAGCACTGCGCTGACCTCCTGGGCGCGGAGATCGTCAGGGCGGAGCTGCGGCGGAGCGAGGCCGAGCTCCGCGACCTCCGCTACGCGCTGACCGCCGCGCGCGACCTCCGGGCGACGGGCCACACGGCCTCCGACCAGGTCGAGACCGTGCTCTATCGGATCGTCTCGAGCGGGTCGACGCGCGGGATCCGCGTGCGGCGCGCGGACGGCGTCGTCCGGCCGCTCCTCCGCGTCTGGCGCGAGGAGACGGAGGAGTACTGCGCCGCCCATGGGCTCTCCTGGCGGGTGGACTCGACCAACCCGTCGACGAAGCGCGGGCTGATCCGCGAACGGCTCCTGCCACTCCTCGAGGAGCTCGACCCCCGCGCCCGCCAGAGCCTGCTCGCGCTCGGAGAGGAGCGGCCGCGGCTTCCGCGACGGCTCGAAGCGTCGCTCGTCGAGCTCGTCTCGTCGCTCGAGGGCACCCGCCGCGCCGATCTCGGCGGCGGTCTCCGGGCGGTGCGGAGGTACGACGAGCTGCGGCTCGAAGGGACCGTCGACTGGGGCCCGTGGCGGCTCGAGAGCGACGTCCCCGGGCTGGTCGTCCGCTCACGTCGGCCGGGTGACCGGCTGGCTGGCCGCTCGCGTAAGGTGCAGGACGTGCTCGTGGACGCGAAGGTGCCGCGCGACGAACGCGACGGCTGGCCGCTCGTCGCCACCGAGGACGGCGCCGTCGTGACCGTCGTCGGCCTCGCGGAAGCGCCCGGCTGGGAGGGCACGGTGCGCGTGGCGAGGCAGGACGCATGACCACCTCGGTGCACTCGGACGTCGGCGAGGTCCTGATCGAAGAGGAGACCTTGCGCAACCGCATCGTCGAGCTCGGGGCCGAGGTGTCCGCCGACTACGAGGGTCGCGACCTGCTCCTCGTCGGCGTGCTGAAAGGCGCGATCTTCTTCATCTCCGACCTGATGCGCGAGCTGACCGTCCCGTGCGAGGTCGACTTCATGGCGATCTCGAGCTACGGCGCCGCGACGGACTCCTCGGGTGTCGTGCGCATCATCAAGGACTTGGAGATCAACATCTCGGGGCGCGACGTCCTCGTGGTCGAGGACATCATCGACTCCGGCCTCACACTCTCGTATCTGCGCCGGACGCTCGGGGCCCGCAAGCCCGCCTCGCTCGAGATCTGCGCGCTCCTCACGAAGCCGGAGCGCCGGGAGGTCGAGGTGCCTGTCCGCTACGTCGGCTTCGAGATCCCGAACCGCTTCGTGATCGGCTACGGCCTCGACTTCGCCGAGCGGTACCGCAACCTCCCATATATAGGGGTCTTGCACCCGGATCTCGTCCCGAACGGTCTCTGACCAGGGAATTTCCGGTTAACCGCACCGGGGCGCCGCACTAGCGTACGGAGGACACGCTGCTACCCTCCGAAACACGTGAATCGTTTCTTCCGCAGCGCGCTGTTCCCGCTCGTCGTGATCGTGCTGCTCGTGTATCTCGCGAGCCAGACGCTGATGCCGCGCCGCGACAACGGGAAGGACCTCACGTACTCGCAGCTGATCGACGAGACGAAGAAGGGGAACGTCAGCGAGGTCACGTTCTCGCCCAACCGGCAGTCGATCGAGGCGGTGCTCGACTCGGGCACGAAGGTGAAGGTCAACTACCCCTCGCCCCAGTCGCAGGCGCAGTACGAGCAGGTCCTCCAGGCGAACAACGTCACGTACGACTCGAAGGGGATCGGCACGAGCGCGTGGTGGGCCCTGCTCACCGGCTTCCTGCCGTTCCTCCTGCTGATCGGGTTCTGGATCTTCCTGATGAACCAGATGCAGGGCGGCGGCTCGAAGGTGATGAGCTTCGGCAAGAGCCGCGCCAAACGGATGTCGCCCGACTCGCCGAAGGTGACGTACAAGGACGTCGCCGGCGCGGACGAGGCGGTGGAGGAGCTCCAGGAGATCAAGGAGTTCCTCGAGAACCCGAAGAAGTTCCAGGCCTTGGGCGCACGGATCCCGAAGGGCGTGCTCCTCTACGGGCCTCCCGGCACCGGCAAGACCCTCCTCGCGCGCGCGACCGCCGGCGAGGCCGGCGTGCCGTTCTTCTCGATCTCGGGCTCGGACTTCGTCGAGATGTTCGTCGGCGTCGGCGCCTCGCGCGTCCGCGACCTGTTCGAGCAGGCGAAGCAGGCGAGCCCCTGCATCATCTTCATCGACGAGATCGACGCGGTCGGCCGTCACCGCGGAGCCGGTCTCGGCGGCGGCCACGACGAGCGCGAGCAGACCCTCAACCAGCTCCTCGTCGAGATGGACGGGTTCGAGCTGAAGGACAACATCATCCTGATCGCGGCGACGAACCGGCCCGACATCCTCGACCCCGCGCTGCTCAGGCCGGGGCGCTTCGACCGCCAGATCGTCGTCGACCGGCCCGACCGCAAGGGCCGCCAGCAGATCCTCGATGTGCACGCGAAGGGCAAGCCGCTGGCGCGCGAGATCGACCTCGACGTGCTAGCCGCAGCCACCCCGGGCTTCACCGGCGCCGATCTCGCAAACGTGATCAACGAGGCGGCTCTGCTCGCGGCGCGGCGCGGCGAGAAGACGATCGGCCAGCTGGAGCTCGAGGAAGGGATCATGCGCGTGATCGCCGGCCCCGAGAAGAAGTCGCGCCTCTTCTCGGAGAAGGAGCGGAAGATCACCGCGTACCACGAGATGGGCCACGCGCTCGTCGGCTACTACCTCGAGGGCACCGATGAGGTGCACAAGATCTCGATCGTCTCGCGCGGGCAGGCGCTCGGCTACACGATCTCGCTCCCGGCCGAGGACCGCTACCTGACCACCAAGGGCACGCTGATGGACCAGATGGCGATGACCCTCGGCGGCCGGGCGGCGGAGGAGCTCGTCTTCAACGAGGTCACGACCGGCGCGGCGAACGACATCGAGCGGATCACCTCGACGGCGAAGCAGATGATCATGCGTTACGGCATGAGCGAGAAGCTCGGCCCGCGCGTGCTCGGCCGCAACCACGACATGCCGTTCCTCGGCCGAGAGATGGGCGCCGAGCCGGACTACTCCGAGGAGATCGCAAAGGAGATCGACGACGAGATCCGGCGCGTGATCGAGGAGGCGCACGACAAGGCGAGCACCGTCCTGCGCGAGCACATGGCCGAGCTGCACAAGCTCTCGGCGATCCTCATCGAGCGCGAGACGATCGACAAGACCCAGTTCGAGCGGCTGCTCCAGGGGGAGTCGGAGGAGGCCGTGTTCGCCGAGGAGCCGCCTACGACGCCGCCTGCGTCCGAGGAGCCGGACGCCGAGAAGAAGCCGCTCCTCCGCCCGTCGCCCAGGCCGCTTCCGGGCGCGGCGATGCAGCCGCCGCCCGATCCTGCCGCGTCCTGACGTCCGGTGTCCGACTTGAAGTCGGACATCTCCGGTGCGACCTTCCTCGACCGCTGGCCCAGACCCTCCGTGATGGGCGTGGTCAACGTGACCCCCGACAGCTTCTCGGACGGAGGGTCGTACGCCTCGACGGTGGACGCGGTCGACGCCGCACGCCGCATGCTGGCCGACGGCGCGACCCTCGTCGACGTCGGAGGCGAGTCGACCCGCCCCGGCGCCGAGCCGGTCTCGGTGGAGCAGGAGCTGCGCCGGGTGGTGCCGGTGCTCGAAGCGCTCTCCGGCACGCCGGTCTCCGTGGACACGTCGCGCGTCGACGTCGCGCGACGTGCGATCGAGCTGGGCGCCGCGATGGTCAACGACGTCAGCGCGCTCAGACGCGAGCCGGAGCTCGCGGAGGTGGTCGCCGAAGCGGGCGTCGACGTGTGCCTGATGCACATGCGGGGAACGCCGCGCACCATGCAGGACGAGCCGCGCTACGAGGACGTCGTCGACGAGGTCGCGTCGTTCCTGGAGGAGCGGCTCTCCTTCGCAATCGGCGCGGGAATCCTGGAGGACCGGGTGTGCCTCGACCCGGGGATCGGCTTCGGCAAGACCCCCGACCACAACCTCGAGCTCCTCCGCCGCCTCGACCGGATCGTGGCGCTGGGCAGGCCGGTGCTCGTCGGACTGTCGCGGAAGTCGACGCTCGCACGGGTGGCGGGCGAGCCCGGGCGCGTCGGGAGCGACGCGGCCTCCATGGGCGCGGCCGTCGCCGCCTTCGACCGTGGCGCGACGCTGTTCCGCGTCCACGACGTGCCGGCCCACGTCGAGGCGCTGGCGGCCGCGTCTGCCGTCGAGCGGGGAAGCGTCGTCGCATGACGATCGAGCTCCAGGGAGTCGAGCTGTACGGCTTCCACGGCGTGCTCGAGACGGAGCGACAGCACGGCCAGCGGTTTCTCGTCGACCTCGAGCTCGGCGTCGACGCCGAGGTTGCGGCGGCGGCCGCCGCGAGCGACCGGATCGAGGACGCTGTCGACTATCGGGACGTCATCGCCGCGGTGCGCGACGTCTCGGACGCGCAGGCGTACATGCTGCTCGAGGCGTTCGCGGCTGCCATCGCAGACGCGCTCCTCGCCCGGTTCGCGGTCGAGCGCGTGAAGGTACGGGTGCGCAAGCCGGACGTCGTCCTCGCCACTCCGGTCGAGCACGCCGCGGTCGTCGTCGAGCGTGGCCGCTAACGCCGAGCGGCTGCGGCGCGCTTCTTGATCGCGACGGAGCTCACCGAGAGCCGGTAGGTCGAGCTCATGGTCGTCGGCGGGAGGACGACGGCGAGATACGCCCAGCGTCCGCGGCCGGTGTTCGCGTAGACGAGCCGCTCCTTGGTCCCTCCGGCGGTCGCCCGCGCGAGCCGACCCGCCGTCGCGAAGCGGCCGAACACCGTCGGCGCGGTGGCCGCGAACAGGGACAGGTCGCCGTTGTCGGTCGCGTCGAGCACGGCGACGACCCGGCGGTGCGCCGGCAGCCACACGCGGAACACGTCGCGCGGGTCCTCCCACTCGTCCACCCGCCCTGCGATCCGGCCCGTGCGCCTCGTCACGGTGGTGAGCGGCGGCTCCTTGCTCAGGTACATGTCCTTCGCGGGGTTGACCTGGTTGACGTCGTCGTTCGGCTCGAAGGGATCGTCGATCGGCGCAGGGAGAGCGAGCGCGGCGCCGAGGTCGAGCTCGCCGAAGCCCGAGGCGCTGTCGCGCCCCGACTGGCCGATGTCACGCGCCGAACGGCGCAGGATCTCCGCGACCTGCGTTGCCGTGAGTTCGGGATGTGCCGTCCAGAGCCACGCAGCTGCACCTGCGACGATCGGGGACGAGAAGCTGGTGCCGTCCTCCGGCTGCCAGTCGCGGTTGATCGCGCTCGCGACGAGGATCCCGACGCCCGGGGCCGCGAGATCGACGTACGGCGACCTGCTCGAGAACGAGGCGACCTGGCCCGAGGCGTCGGTTGCCGCGACCGTCGTCACGTGCGGGAGCGCGGCCGGATAGCCCACCGGGCTGCCTTCTTCTCCGCTGTTCCCGGAGGCGGCGACGACGAGCGACCCGAGAGCAACGGCCTGGTTCACCGCGAGCTCGACCGCGAGGTCGCGGTTCCCGCCGACGCTGAGGTTGATCACGCCGTGCCCTGCCCGCGCGGCGGCCAGGATGCCGGCCGCGATCTGCCCCGAGTCGAGGCGCGTTCCAGAGCCGAGAGCCGCATCCCACGAGCGGAGCACTGCCTGGGGATAGATCCCCACGACGCCGATGCCGTTCGCCGGGGCGCCGATCACCGATGCCACGGAGGTCCCGTGCTCGCCCCCGACGCCGATCGGCTCCTGCGAGTTGAGCGCCACGAGGTCCGGGCGTCCGGCGAACTCCGGGTGGGCGAAGTCGACGCCAGAGTCGACGATCGTGATCGGGATGCCCGGGCCGGGCGGTGTCAGGCCGTCGATCCCGATCTGCTGCCGCCATGTCTCCTGCGCCTCGAGCGGGTCGGGGGTGATGGTGCTCCGGGCCACGGTGTACGTCCGCGTCTGCTGCGAGGCGGCGATCGCTCCGCGGGCGCGGAGGCCGGGGAGCAGGCGCGTGGGGACTCGCCACAGCCGAAGCTGCGCGTCGATCTGCGTTCCTCCCCCCGCGGCGAGGCGCGCGGGCGCAGTGCATGCCGCGGCGCCGGTCAGCCGGACGATCGTCGGAGGTGACGACGCGTGCACAGCCGTCGGCCCGACCACGATCAGGGCCGCGAGTGCGGCGACGGGGACGACGAGGCGGCTCACGGCCATCTGAAGTCATACCGATGGTCTCGCGCCGCAATGAGCAGAACGTGAGCGTGTTCGTTAAGAAGTCGTTATGGGATCAGGCGTTCGCGCGTACATCGGCCTCGGCGCGAACCTCGCAGACCGCGAGGGGACGATCGAGCAGGCCGTCGGCCTCCTCGGCGCCGAACCTGGGATCGAGGTCGTCTCGGTGTCGTCGCTCCGCGAGACGGAGCCCTGGGGACGCGTCGCTCAGCCGGCATTCGTCAACGGCGCCGTCGCGGTCGAGACGACGCTCGAGCCGCGGGCGCTCCTCGGCGTGCTGCTCGACGTCGAGCGCCGGCTCGGTCGCGTGCGCGACGAGCGCTGGGGCCCCAGGACGATCGACCTCGACCTCCTCCTCTACGGGGACGTCGTCCTCGACGAGCCCGGCCTGACCGTGCCGCATCCCCGCCTGCACGAGCGCGCGTTCGCCCTCGAGCCGCTGCAGGAGCTCGATCCGGAGCTGGCCGTGCCGGGTCGAGGAAGCGTCGCAGATCTGCTCGCCGCGCTGGCGGGCGAGGGACGAGGCTGAAGCCACGTCCTGCGGGACTACACTCCCGACATGAGCCATCTCGACGAGCTCGACGAGTTCGAGGCGGAGCTCGAGCTACAGCTGAAGCGCGAGTACACGGCGGTCTTTCCGCTGTTCCGCTACTGCGTGCTCACGCAGGACGCCACGTACCTCTGCAACACGCTCGACCTCAAGGTCGTGCCGCAGGCGAGCTACCCCTTCTTCCACGCCCAGATGGAGGACGTCTGGGTCTGGGACAAGAACAGGCCGACGCGGATCATCCCGCGCGCCGAGGTCTACACGTCCGGGGACGTCACGATCGAAGAGCTCCGCGGCGAGGACGACGAGCCGCGCCTCACGGCCGAGGCGCTGGCCGAGCGGCTCGGCGAGGCGCGCCGCCAGGACGACGACGAGTTCTGAGCCAGCTCGCCAAGCAGGATTCGGCGGGAGCCGAATCCTGCGGCGGGGCACAACCCTGAAGGCGTCGCCTTCGGCGCCGCAACTGCACCGGCCACGCCGAACCTGGGCGATCGTCGCGCGCTCTGATTCACTTGCGCCGTGCTTCTCGCGGTCGACGTCGGCAACACGCAGACCGTCCTAGGGCTCTACGAGGGCGAGCTGCTCACGGACCACTGGCGGCTCGCGACTGACCGGACGCGCACGGGCGACGAGCTCACCGTGCTCCTGGGCGGTCTTCTCGACCCGGATGCCGTCGACGCGATCTGCCTCTCGACCACCGTCCCCATGCTCCTGCGCGAGTGGGAGCGGCTCGCGGAGCGGTGGGCGCACGCGCCCCTCCTCGCGGTAGGCCCCGGAGTTCGCACCGGCATCCCGATCCGCTACGACGACCCGCGCGAGGTGGGGCCGGACCGGATCGTGAACTCTGTCGCGGCGAGGGCGAAGCTCGGTGCGCCCGCGATCGTCGTGGACTTCGGCACCTCGACGAACTTCGACGTCGTCTCGCCGGAGGGGGAGTACATCGGCGGCGTGCTCGCACCGGGGATCGAGACCTCGATGGACGCGCTCTTCGCGCGCGCGGCGCGCCTCGTGCGCGTGGAGTACGTCGAGCCGCCGACGGTCGTCGGCAAGACGACGGTCGCGGGCCTGCAGTCCGGCATCGTGTACGGGTTCGCGGGCCAGGTCGACGGGATCGTCGGGGCGATCCGGGGCGAGCTGGAGTCGCCCGCCGCGCCGGTCGTCGCGACGGGTGGCCTGGCGGAGCTCGTCGCCACTCACTCATCCACGATCGGGCAGGTCGACCCGTTCCTCACGCTCGACGGCCTCCGCATGGTGTGGGAGCTGAACGCATGATTCCGGACCCGGGCACCTACGCGGTCTTCGCAGCTGCGGCGCTCGCGCTCGCAATCGTTCCCGGCCCTGCCGTGCTGTACATCGTCGCGCAGAGCGTCCCGGGTGGCCGCCGGGCCGGGATCGTCTCCGCTCTCGGCGTCTCGACCGGTGGCCTCTTCCACGTCTGCGCTGCGGTGATCGGGCTGTCCGCCCTCCTCGCAGCCTCCGCCGAGGCGTTCACTGTCGTGAAGCTGCTCGGCGCCGCCTACCTCGTGTACCTCGGGATCCGCGCCTTGCTCAGTCGCGACGAGCGGATCGGCGGGCGGCGCGTCGAGCCGACGCTCGGCCGTACCTACCGGCGGGGCGTCGTCGTGAACGTCCTCAACCCGAAGACCGCGCTGTTCTTCGTGGCCTTCCTGCCGCAGTTCGTCGACCCCGACGGCTCGACGAAAGCGCAGCTCGCGATCCTGGGGCTGACGTTCGTCCTGATCGCGCTCACGAGCGATCTCGTCTGGGCGCTCGTGGCGGGCACGGCGGGCGGCGTGCTGCGCCGCAGCCGCACGTTTCTGCGCGTCCAGCGGTACGTGTCGGGGACGATCTTCCTCGCCCTCGGCGCGCTCGCCGCAACCGCCGGCCGAGAGAGCTGAACCAGGGCGTGGAGGTGCCGTGTGCGGCAGGGGCGTGGCTTTGGCCTCGCCCTCTCTCGGCCGCCGGAACGAAGCCGGGCGAGGCTGACGCCACGCCCGTCGCCCCCGTTCCTAGCCCCCGCCGTAGATCGAGATCGGGAGCTCGAGCGTGACGGCCTCACCGCGGGGCAGCTCCGCTTCGAGCCGCTCGACGAGGTCGATTGCGCCCGGGGCAGCCGCGAAGAGCCGTGTCTCGACCTCGTCGGTCGAGTCGAGCACGACCAGCTGCTGCTTGAACTCGCGCGGGAACCGTTCGTGGCCCAGGTACCAGCCGTAGAACTTCTTCAGGAAGCCGCTCGCACGGCGCTCGCCGAGCTCGCGGACGGCTTCACGCAGGAAGACGACCAGCTCCGCGACGACCTCCTCCCGTGACGGCGGCCGTCCCTCGCCGTCGACGATCTCCTCGAGGGCCCAGGGATTTCCCTGCGCAGCGCGCCCGACCATCACAGCCGCGGCGCCCGTGCGCTCGAGCACGTCCTCCGCGACGGAGCGCGAGACGATGTCCCCCGAGGCGATGACCGGAACGTCGACGAGCGACACGAGCTCGGCGGTGAGGGCATGGTCGGCGGTTCCGGTGTACATCTGCTTCGCCGAGCGCGGGTGCAGCGTGAGTGCGGAAGCGCCGGCCTCGACGAGCCGCGGGCCCACCTCGAGGCAGTCGCGCGAGCCGTCGCGCATCCCGCGGCGGAGCTTCACCGTGACGGGGATGCCCACGGCCTCCGCGATCGCGGAGACGATCCTTTCCGCGCGGCCGGGATCGTCGAGCAGCGTCGCCCCCGCGCCGGTCTTCGTCACCTTGCGGACGGGGCACCCGAAGTTCAGGTCGACGAGATCCGCTCCTGCGGCCTCGACCAGCCGGGCCGACTCGGCCATCGCCTCGGGCTCCGAGCCGAACAGCTGAATCGCGAGGGGATGCTCGTCCGAGGCCACGCGCAGGTAGCCCAGCGTGCGCTCGTTGCCGTGCTCGATGCCCGCGCTCGAGACCATCTCCGAGCACACGAGTCCGGCGCCGAAGCGGCGTCCCTGGCGGCGGAACGCCTGCACGCTGACGCCCGCCATCGGCGCGAGAACGAGCCGGGTGGGGATCTCGACCGGCCCGATCGACCAGTGCTCGCGGAGGTCGACCATCGTCGACAAGGGATGGTAGACGCCCCTCCGCCGGGTGCCGGTCGGGGGGTTGCGCGACCCGGCATGCCGGAGCTACCATGCGCGTCCGCGTGGCGCGTTACGGCGCCTCGTTCTGTATTGGCAACGACTGGTTGGAGGCCTTCCCCTGAAGGACGTGCTCCTCACACCCGAGGGCTACGAAGCCCTCAAAGGCGAGCTGGAGACCCTGCGCACCGACCGGCGGCGCGAGATCGCCGAGCGCATCCGCACCGCGCGCGAGTTCGGCGACATCGCTGAGAACGCCGAGTACGACGACGCGAAGAACGAGCAGGCCATGCTCGAGCACAAGATCGCGCAGCTCGAGGAACGGCTCGCCCACGCGCGCGTGATCGACACCGACGACGTCGACACGAGCGTGGTCTCGGTCGGCTCCGTCGTCCGGTTGCGCGACGTCGACGCCAAGCAGACCGTCGAGTACCACATCGTCGGCTCCGCCGAGGCGAACCCCGCCGAGCAGAAGCTGTCGAACGAGTCCCCGGTCGGCAAGGCGATCATCGGCCGCAAGAAGGGCGAGACCGTCGAGGTCACCACGCCCCGCGGCTCCGTGGTGAAGTTCAAGATCATGGAGATCAAGGCCGCCTGACCCCGGTGTCCGACTTCGGTCGGACACCTGCGACGTAGACTCGGGCGCCATGACGGCTCCGAAGCGCTTCCCCGACAGGGACGAGGTCGCGGCCGTCCGGGTGGAGGCGGAGCCGCTCGAGAACGGCGCCTCGGCAGAGGAGACCCGGCGGATAGCCGGTCGCGCGATGGCGCGGCGCGAGATGGGGAAGCTGGTGTTCCTCGACGTCGTCGACCGCTCCGGACGCATCCAGGCGATCTGCGACACGGCGGTCACCGGTGACGTCGAGGTGCATCTCGGCGACGTGGTCGCTGTCGTCGGGAAAGCTGCCAAGTCCCGTCGCGGCGAGCCGTCGGTGCTCGCGCAGAGCGTCGAGATCCTCTCCCGAAACACGCAGCCGCTTCCCGACACCTTCCACGGGCTGACGGACGTCGAGCTCCGCTACCGCAAGCGCTTCCTCGACCTGCTGATGAACGAGGAGACGCGCGACGTCTTCGTCATGCGCGCCCGCGTCGTGACCGCCATCCGAAGGATCATGGACGAGTGGGGCTTCGTCGAGGTCGAGACCCCGGTCCTCCAGCCGCGCTACGGCGGGGCGTTCGCAAGGCCGTTCGTGACGCACCACAACGAGCTCGACGCCGATCTCTACCTGCGGATCGCGACCGAGCTGTATCTCAAGCGGCTGATCGTGGGTGGGCTCGAGCGCGTCTACGAGATCGGCAAGGACTTCCGCAACGAAGGTGTGTCGTTCAAGCACAACCCCGAGTTCACGATGCTCGAGTGGTACGAGGCCTACGCCGACTACACCGACACGATGGCGCGGATCGAGCAGCTGGTCGAGCGGGTCGCGCGCGAGGTCGGCGGGTCGAGCACCGTCACCTTCCGTGGGAACGAGATCGACCTGGCCGGCCCCTGGCGCCGCGTCACGTTCGTGGAGTCGCTCGAGGCGCACGAGCTGTGGACGCGCGATGCGGGCGAGCTGCGCGCGCTCCTCACCGAGCGTGGGGTGGACACCGAGGCGGACAAGGATTGGACGCAGCTCGTCGACCACGCGTTCTCGCACTACGTCGAGCCGGGGCTGATCCAGCCGACGATCGTCCACGACTACCCGGTCGAGCTGTCGCCGTTCGCCCGGCCGACCGACGGCGACCCGACGCTCACCGAGCGGTTCGAGTACTTCGCCGGGGGGATGGAGCTCGGCAACGCCTTCACCGAGATCAACGACGCGGCGATGCAGCAGGCGCGGTTCGAGCAGCAGTCGGAGCAGGTGGAGGGCGAGCGCGGCGATCCCGACTATGTCGAGGCCCTCTCCTACGGTATGCCTCCGACGGGCGGGATCGGCCTCGGCATCGACCGCCTCGTGATGCTCCTCACCGGTGCCGAGTCGATCCGCGACGTGGTGCTGTTTCCTGCGTTGCGGTCGGTGATGCCGAGCTAGCTACGGACTGCAACCTGCCTGGCCCGACGGCGAGCACGTGACTGTCTCTTCGGTCATGGACATTCGGGTGGGCGTGCATACGATGACTCTCGTGCGCCGGATCGTGCTCACCCTCGTCGCCGCGCTCGTCGTGCTCGTCGGCGCTGCGACCGCGGAGGCGGCGAACCCCGTCGTCGCGGCCGCGAAGCGCACCGCCGACGCCCGGAGCTCGGTTTTCGACATGCAGATGAACGTCGAGGCCGGCGGCCAGAAGGTCGCAGTCATCGCGACCGGGGCGATGCGCGGGCAGGACTCCGCCAAGCTGACCATGCGGACGACCGGCCCGGGCGCGAACACCGCCATCGACATGCGGATGCTGCGCGAGGCCGGCCGTCTCGTGATGTACATGCGCTCGCCGACGTTCGGCACGGCGCTGCCGAAGGGAAAGACGTGGATGCGGGTCGATCTCGATCTCGCCGCGGCGAAACTCGGCCTCGACGTCTCGGAGCTCCTCCAGACGTCGCGGACGCTCGGCCCGCTCGAGCACGGCATCGTGTCCACGACCCGCGTCGGGACGGCCGCGGTCGCCGGCAAGGCCACCACGCGGTACAAGGTCGTGATCGACACCAAGCGGGCGGCGAAGGCGGTCCCGGCGTTTGCGAACCAACTCCGCACCATCGAGCGCGCGGGCGTCCGTCTTCCGAGGCTGACCGAGAACGTCTGGATCGGGGCCGACGGCCGGATCACGCGCGTCGGCCTTTCGTTCCCGCTCGTCCAGCAGGGCGTCCCCGTGCGGAGCTCGATGACGATGACCTTCCGCGCCTACGACGTGCCCGTCTCGGTCTCGGCGCCCCCGCGCGCCCAGGTCTTCGACTTCAGCTGAGCGGTTCGCCGGCGACGAGGCCGCGCTCGTACGCGATGACGTCCTCGAGGATCTCGTCGAGCGTGCGGGTCGGTGCCCAGCCGATCGCCGCCTCGATCTTCTCGATCGCGGGGACGCGGTGCAGCATGTCGTCGATCCCGGTGCCGTAGACCTGCTCGTACGGGACGTGGTGGAGCTCGGAGCTCGACCCGGTCAGCTCGAGCACCCGCGCGGCGAGCTCCGCGATCGAGAGCCAGTTGCGCGAGCCGACGTTGTAGATCTCGCCCGTCGTCGCCGGGGACTCCATCAGGCGTGCAAGCGCGCGGATGGTGTCCTGCACGTGGCAGAACGTGCGTGTCTGCGTCCCGTCGCCGTGGATCTCGAGAGGCCGATTGGCGACAGCCGCCTGCACGAAGCGGGCGACCACCATCCCGTACCGGCCGCTCTGCCGCGGCCCGACGGTGTTGAACAGGCGCGCCACCACGAAATCGAGGTCGCGCTCCTGCCGGTAGGCGAGTGCGAGGTACTCGTCCATCGCCTTCGAGTCGGCGTACAGCCACCGCTTCTGCGTCGTCGGGCCGTAGACCCGCCTCGCGTCCTCGTGCAGCGGGTCGGCACTGCGATGGTCGCCGTAGACCTCCGACGTCGAGGCGAGGAGCACGCGCCGCCCGAACCGTGCGCAGTGGTCGAGCACGATCTCAGAGCCCTCGAGGTTCGTCACGATCGTGTGCACCGGCTGCTCGACGATCAGGCGCGGGCCGACCGCGGCGGCGAGGTGGTACACGACGTCGACCTTGTTCACGAGCTCGTTGACGACCGTGGGCGAGAGCATCGTGTCGACGACGAGGTGGAACTCCGGCCGGTCGCGCAGGTGGGCGACGTTGTCGGCCGAGCCGGTCGAGAGGTCGTCGAGCGCCCAGATCTCGGTGCCGTCGTCGAGCAGGAGCTCGCAGAGGTGCGACCCGATGAAGCCGGCACCGCCGGTCACGAGGGCTTTCCCGGCCACGAGGGCGCAGCGTACAGCGCGTTCGGGCCCCACTGCGGCCACGACGGAGGTGTGCGGTACGATCAGTTGTGGCTTCGACCCGGAGCCCGCGGCACCGTTGGCTCCGGATCACGGGAAAGGAGGGGTCGAGGCAGCCGTGTTCGAGCGCTTCACAGAGCGGGCCAGGCAGGTCGTCGTTCTCGCCCAGGACGAAGCACGTGCGCTGAAGCACAACTACATCGGCACCGAGCACATCCTGCTCGGACTGCTCCGCGAGGAGGAGGGTCTCGCTGCCCGCGTCCTCGAGCAGCTCGACATCACGGTGGAAGAGGTGCGCGCGCAGGTCGCGCACATCGTCGGTCAGGGCGACGAGGTCACGACCGGGCAGATCCCGTTCACGCCGCGCGCGAAGAAGGTGCTGGAGCTCGCGCTGCGCGAGGCGCTCTCGCTCGGCCACAACTACATCGGGACCGAGCACATCCTGCTCGGGCTCGTCCGCGAGAACGAGGGCGTCGCCGCGCGGATCCTGCTCGACTTCGACGCCGACGCCGAGAAGATCCGCAACGAGATCATCCGCATGCTCTCCGGCCCGGGCCGCCGGCAGTCCGGCCAGGCCGGCGCCGCGGGGCAGGGCGAGAAGGCGAAGAACTCGAAGCTCCTCGACCAGTTCGGCCGCAACCTCACGAAGCAGGCGACCGAGGGCAAGCTCGACCCCGTCGTCGGGCGCCAGCTCGAGATCGAGCGCGTGATGCAGATCCTCTCGCGCCGCCAGAAGAACAACCCGGTGCTGATCGGCGAGCCTGGCGTCGGCAAGACCGCCGTCGTCGAGGGCCTCGCGGCCCGGATCGCCTCGAACCAGGTACCCGAGCTCCTGAAGAACAAGCAGATCTACACCCTCGACCTCGCCGCGCTCGTCGCGGGGTCGAAGTACCGCGGTGAGTTCGAGGAGCGCCTGAAGAAGGTGATGAAGGAGATCACCCAGCGCGGCGACATCATCCTGTTCATCGACGAGCTCCACAACCTCGTCGGGGCGGGCGCTGCAGAGGGCGCGATCGACGCAGCCTCCATCCTCAAGCCCGCCCTCGCACGAGGCGAGCTCCAGACGATCGGCGCGACGACCCTCGACGAGTACCGCAAGTACCTCGAGCGCGACGCCGCCCTCGAGCGCCGCTTCCAGCAGGTGCGCGTCGAGGAGCCGTCGATCGACGAGACCGTGCAGATCCTGCGCGGACTCCGCGACCGCTACGAGGCCCACCACCGCGTGAAGATCTCCGACGACGCCCTGCGCGCCTCGGCGTCGCTCGCCGACCGCTACATCCAGGACCGGCACCTCCCCGACAAGGCGATCGACCTCATCGACGAGGCCGGCTCGCGAGTCCGGATCCGCACGATGTCCGCGCCGCCGCGCTACCGCGAGCTCGAGGAGGAGATCGAGACCGTCCGCTCCGAGAAGGAGGCGGCGATCGAGGCGCAGGAGTTCGAGAAGGCCGCCTCGCTGCGCGACAAGGAGCGGAAGCTCTCGCAGAAGAAGAAGGAGCTCGAGGAGAACTGGCGGAACGAGGCCGACGAGGAGCAGCCGGAGATCGGCGAGGACGAGATCGCCGACATCGTCTCGATGTGGACGGGGATCCCCGTCTTCAAGCTGACCGAGGCCGAGTCGCAGAAGCTCGTCCGCATGGAGGAGGAGCTCCACAAGCGCGTGATCGGGCAGGAGGCGGCGATCGTCGCCGTCTCGAAGGCGATCCGTCGCGCCCGCGCCGGGATCAAGGACCCGAAGCGCCCGACCGGCTCGTTCATCTTCCTCGGCCCGTCAGGCGTCGGGAAGACCGAGCTCGCACGCACGCTGGCGGAGTTCCTGTTCGGTGACGAGGACGCGATGATCCAGGTCGACATGTCGGAGTACATGGAGAAGCACTCCGTGTCCCGGCTCGTCGGCTCGCCCCCCGGCTACGTCGGCTACGACGAGGGCGGCCAGCTCACCGAGGCCGTCCGCCGCAAGCCGTACTCGGTGCTGCTCCTCGACGAGATCGAGAAGGCGCACCCGGACGTCTTCAACATCCTCCTGCAGATCCTGGAGGACGGGAAGCTGACCGACGCCCAGGGGCGGAAGGTCGACTTCCGCAACACGATCGTGATCATGACCTCGAACATCGGGGCCGCCCAGATCTCGAAGAACCAGACGCTCGGCTTCAACGTCGGCGACGAGCAGGGGCTCAGCTACGACGACATGAAGTCGCGCGTGATGGGCGAGCTGAAGAAGGTCTTCCGGCCCGAGCTGCTCAACCGGATCGACGAGATCATCGTCTTCCACAAGCTCGAGAAGGTCGAGATCCTCCAGATCGTCGATCTCATGATGAAGCGGCTCCGCGACCAGATGTCCGTGCACGGCTCGACGATCGAGCTGACCCAGGCAGCGAAGGAGCTCCTCGTCGAGGAGGGCTACGACCCCGCGATGGGCGCGCGGCCGCTCCGGCGGGCGATCCAGCGCCTGATCGAGGACCCGCTCGCCGACTTCGTTCTCGGCCGCGAGCTGACGGAAGGCTCGACGATCGTCGTCGACCGCCGCGAGAACGCGGGCCCGGACGAGCCGAAGGTCGAGATGCGCGTGATCGAGGGCGAGGTGCAGCCCGAGCCGGTCACCGTCCCGCCCGAGGCGCCGGCCGAGCCGGAGGACGAAGAGCCCGAGGCGTAGCCTTCGCCCCAGGTGTCCAACTTGGAGTCGGATACCTGCGAAGTACGGAAAACCGTCCGTCTGGGCGGTGCCCGCGCTCCTACTGTGTTGCGCCATGAGCGCAACGGACCAACGCGCCCGCTATCGCGACGGGCTTCCGCAGCTGCGAGACACGCCGTTCCTCACGGACGGCGGCATCGAGACGACCCTGATCTTCCACGACGGCCACGACCTGCCGCACTTCGCGGCGTACGACCTCCTGACACGCGACGGCGGCGAAGAGGCGCTGCGGCGCTACTTCGAGCCGTACGTCCGCATCGCCCGCGACCGCGGCGTCGGCATCGTGCTCGAGACCGCGACCTGGCGCGCCAACCCGGACTGGGGAACACGGCTCGGCCACTCGCCTGCGCAGCTCGCGGAGCTGAACCGCCGCGCGGTGGAGCTGCTCGACGAGCTGCGGGCCGAGTACGAGACCGACTCCACGCCCATCGTGATCTCGGGCTGCATCGGGCCGCGCGGCGACGGCTACGTCGTCGGCGAGGCGATGACCGCGGAGGAGGCGGAGGCGTACCACGCGACGCAGATCGCGACGTTCGCCGGCACCGCCGCCGATCTCGTCACCGCGCTCACGATGACGTACGTGGAGGAGGCGCTCGGCATCGTCCGCGCCGCACGCGCCGCCGGCATGCCCGTCGTGATCTCGTTCACCGTCGAGACGGACGGCCGGCTGCCCAGCGGCCAGGCGCTCGGGGAGGCGATCGAGCAGGTCGACTCCGCCACCGACGGGTACGCCGCCTACTTCATGATCAACTGCGCGCACCCCTCGCACTTCGACGCCGTGCTCGAGCCCGGCGCCGCCTGGAACGACCGCGTGATCGGCCTGCGGGCGAACGCCTCCCGGCTGAGCCACGCGGAGCTCGACGAGGCGGAAGAGCTCGACAGCGGGAACCCGGAGGAGCTCGCCCTCGAGTACGTCGCGCTCCGTGAGAGGCTGCCGCGGCTCACCGTCCTCGGCGGCTGCTGCGGCACCGACCACCGCCACGTCGACGCCATGTGCGAAGCCTGGCCGACCGAATAGGCTCGACCGTCATGGAGATCCGGCACGCGCAGCCCGCCGACTACGGCCGCGTGATCTCACGCGTCAATGCGTGGTGGGGCGGACGCGAGATGGCGCCGATGCTGCCGCGGCTCTTCTTCGTCCACTTCGAGGGCACGAGCTACGTGGTGGACCGTGAGGACGGCCAGCTGGCAGCCTTCCTGATCGGCTTCCAGTCGCAGTCCGATCCCCACGAGGCCTACATCCACTTCGTCGGGGTGGCGCCCGAGCAGCGCGGCGAAGGCCTCGGGCGGCGCCTGTACGAGCGTTTCTTCGAGGATGCCCTCGCGGACGGGCGGACGGTCGTGCGCTGCGTCACGTCCCCGGCGAACCAGGGGTCGGTCGCCTTTCACAAGGCGCTCGGGTTCGAGGTCGAGAAGCTCGCCGAGGACTACGACGGGCCGGGCGAGGACCGCGTGCTCTTCGTCAAGCGCCTCGCCTGAGCGCTCCGTAGCTCGATCAGCTCCTCGGACGCGTCGTGGTCGACCTGGAGCGTCGTGTGCGTGATCTCGAACCGATCGTGGAGCACGCCCTCGATCTCCCGGCGCAGCCCGTGACAGTCCTCGCCGCGACCGACGAGCACATGGGCCGCGAGCGCGTCGAACCCCGAGGTGATCCTCCAGACGTGCAGGTCGTGGACGCTCGTCACGCCCGGGACGGCGACGATCGCCTCGGCCACGGCGTTCGCGTCGATCTCCGACGGCGTCGCCTCCATCAGGATCGACGTCGAGTCCCGCAGGACGCTCCAGGCGCTCGCCACGATCAGCAGCGCGATCGCGATCGAGACGAGCGGATCGACGAGGGTCCAGCCGGTCGTCACGATCACGAGCGCCGCGACGATGACGGCGCACGAGCCGAGCAGGTCCGCGAAGACGTGGCGCAGCGCCGCCTCGACGTTGAGGCTCTCGCGGCCCGACCGGAGCAGGATCACGGCGGCGACGGCATTGACGAGCAGGCCGACGAGCGCGACGACCAGCATCCACCCACCGAGGATCTCGGGCGTGTCGCCGAATCGCTGGATCGCCTCCCAGACGATCCAGCCGCTGACGAGCACGAGGGTCAGCCCGTTGACGAACGCCGCGAGGATCTCCGCCCGCTGCATGCCGAAGCTGCGTGCCGGCGTCGAGGGGCGCCTGGCCAGCGTGACCGCGACGAGCGCGATCGTGATCGCGATGTTGTCGGACAGCATGTGGCCCGCATCGGCGAGGAGCGCGAGGCTGTCCGTCCAGATTCCCCCGGCGACCTCGACGACCGTGAACGCGAGCGTCAGCCCCAGCACCCACAGAAGAGCGCGTCGCGAGCCGCTCCGATGGTCGTGCGCGTGGTGCCCGTGGGCGTGCGGAGCCATTGGCACCACGGAGGATAGGGCAGGCGGCGAACGGCGCGGTCGTCGCTCGGTTGTCACATCTGACGACATACCGTCCGGGGTCTCCTCTACGCTGTCTCCATGGTGAAGGTGGTGGTGCAGTTCACGTGCAGCGAGTGCGGCGCGACCACGGGCCGGTGGCTCGGGCGGTGCCCGAGATGCGGTGCATTCGGGACGCTCGTCGAGGAGCTGCACGGCGCCGAGGGCCGGCCTGCGTCGGGTGCGGCGCGACCACCGGAGCGCCTTGGGGACGTCCAGGTCGCCGAGGCCGCGCGGCTCGAGACCGGCGTCCCGGAGCTCGACCGTGTCCTCGGAGGCGGCCTTGTTCCCGCCTCCCTCGTCCTCGTCGGCGGCGAGCCCGGCGTCGGCAAGTCCACGCTCCTGCTCTCCGCGCTCGGCTCGATCGCGCGCTCCGGCCGCTCCGCGCTGCTCGTCACGGGCGAGGAGTCGGTCGCCCAGGTGCGCCTCCGGGCCGACCGGCTGGGCGGCGCCGACGACGTGTCGATCCTCGCCGAGACCGAGCTCGAGTCCGTATGCGCGACGCTCGAGCGCGAGCGGCCCGCCGTCTGCGTGATCGACTCCGTGCAGACGCTCTACGCCGGCGAGCTCGGCTCCGCCCCGGGCTCCGTCGCGCAGGTGCGGGAAGCCGCCTCGAGGCTCCTGCGGGTCGCGAAGGGAAGCGGGGTCGCGACCATCCTCGTCGGACACGTGACGAAGGACGGGGCGGTCGCCGGTCCTCGCGTGCTGGAGCACCTCGTCGACTGCGTCCTGCAATTCGAGGGCGACCGCTACCACGCCCATCGCGTGCTCCGGGCGGTGAAGAACCGCTTCGGCTCGACGAACGAGCTCGGGGTGTTCGAGATGACCTCTGCCGGCCTGGTCGGCGTGCCGGACCCGTCCGCGCTCTTCGGCGCCACGCAGTCGGGCGAGGTCGGCGCCGCGGTCGCCGTCGCGCTCGAGGGCACCCGGCCGATCCTGCTCGAGATCCAGGCCCTTGTCTCCCGCACCGATCTGGCCATGCCCCGCAGGGTCGGGACCGGCGTGGATCCAAAACGACTCGCGATGATCGTCGCCGTCCTCGCCCGGCATGCCGGGGTTCCGCTCGGGACGGCGGACGTGTTCGTGAACGTCGCCGGCGGCGTCCGGATCGACGAGCCGGGCGCCGACCTCGCGGTTGCGCTCGCGATCGCCTCGGCCGCGCGCGGGGCGCCGGTGAAAGACGGCGTCGCGTCGTTCGGCGAGCTCGGCCTCACCGGGCGGCTCCGGGCGGCCGCACAGGCCGAGCGCCGACTCGAGGAGTGCGCCAAGCTCGGCATCTCGGCCGCGGTCGTCCCGGAAGGAACCACCGGCCGCAAGGGCCCGAGGCTCGTCCCGGCGGCCACGCTTCGAGATGCGCTTCGGGCCGCGCTCACCGCGTCCCGGCAGGATCGGGAGGAAGGAGGTGGCGAACGGGCGGTTGCAGCCTGACACGGCTCCGAACGTGCCGGAAAGCCCGCGATTCCAGCGCCGAAAGCGGGGATTCTTTCGGGTACAATGGGTCACACACGCCGGCACATCGCAGCCGGCGCTTTTCGTGAGTCAGGCGCGTACAAGACCGGACAACGGGAGGGCTCCAGGCGTGTTCGATGTCGGCGACAAGGTCGTGTATCCCCATCACGGCGCAGGGACGGTCGTTTCCAAGGACGTCAAGCTGGTGCTCGGCGAAGAGCGCGAGTACTTGACGATCAAGATCCTGCACAACGAGATGACGGTCAATGTCCCCGTGGACAACGCCGAGAAGGTCGGGCTCCGCTGGGTGATCGACCAGGAGATGGTCGAGGTCGTCGTCAAGGTTCTCCTCGGTGGGTCGACCGAGATGCCGAAGAACTGGAACCGCCGCTTCAAGCACAACCGGGACAAGATGAAGACCGGCGACATCCTCGAGCTCGCCGAGGTGGTGCGGAACCTCGCGCTGCGGGACCACGAGAAGGGCCTTTCGACGGGCGAGAAGCAGATGTACGTGAAGGCGAAGAAGATCCTCGCCTCGGAGCTCATGTACGCGAAGGACCTCACCGAGGACGACGCGCACGCGTGGCTCGAGGAGGTTCTCGCGAACCCCGCCAAGGGCAAGCGCGCCAAGGCGAAGCCGAAGACCGCCGCGGCCGCCACCGCCTGACGGGCCCCGAGCTGACGGCCTGACACTTCCCGGCCTCGCCGAGAAGTGCCTCTGATCCGCGCGCCTCGCGCGGTACGGTCTCGCGGTGGATCCGGTTTCCAGAGGCACTTTCGAAGAGGAAAGTGCCCAGTCGACCTGGGCGATTCTCGTCGCGGCGGGCACCGGTGAGCGCCTCGGCAGCGGCCGTCCCAAGGCATTCGCCGCGCTCGCCGGCCGACCGCTCCTGGCCGAGAGCCTCGAACGGCTCGACTCGTCGGACTGGGTCGACGCGATCGTCGTCGCGGCGCCGCCCGAGTGGGAGGAGCCGGCAATCCTGCTCGCCGAGGAGCTCGTCGCGTCGAAGGTGACCGCGGTGGTGACGGGGGGCGCCACACGCGCCGACTCGGTCCGCATCGCTCTCGCAGAGGTCTCGGAAGAGGCGCTGGTCGTCCTCGTTCACGATGCGGCCAGGCCGCTCGTCGACGATGCGGTGATCGGGCGCGTGCTCGGCAGGCTGGACGGGACGGTCGAGGGCGTCGTCCCTGCGCTCGAGGTGCACGACACGCTGAAGCGTGTCGCGAGCGAGGTTGTGGTCGAGACGGTCGAGCGAGAGGGCCTCGTTGCCGTCCAGACGCCGCAGGCGTTCGTCGCCGACCGGCTGCGGGCCGCCTACGCCGCAGACCTCGCCGGCGCGACCGACTGCGCGTCGCTCGTGGAGCGACAGGGCGGAAGGGTCGCGGTCGTCGAGGGCGATCCCCGCCTCGCGAAGGTGACGACGGCGGCGGATCTCGAGCACGTCGAGCAGTTGCTCGACCGGAGTGATCCGTGAGGGTGCGTGCGGTCTTCTTCGACGTCGGGGAGACCCTCGTCGACGAGGAGCGCTACTGGCGCGAGAACGCCGCTGCCGCAGGTCTCCGCCCTCATGTCCTGTGGGCTGCGCTCGGGAAGACGATCGAACGGGGCGAGGAGCACTGGGAGCTCTGGCGGCACCTCGGCCTCGAGCGACCTGCGGTGGCGGACGGGGTCGCCTACTCGTTCGAGGATCTCCACGCCGACGCGCTCGACTGCCTCGCGCGCCTCCGGTCGGCCGGCCTGTTCGTCGGGGTCGCCGGCAACCAGAGCGCCGCGATGGAGCGATGGGCGCGCGAGTCGCTCGACGTCGACGTGGTCGTGAGCTCCGCGAGTCTCGGGGTTCGCAAGCCGGACACCCGGTTCTTCGAGCGACTCGTCGAGCTCGCCGGAGTCACGCCGGGAGAGGTCGCCTACGTCGGCGACCGGGCGGACAACGATGCCGCTCCTGCGCTCGCTGCGGGCCTCGTCGCGGTCCATCTCCGGCGCGGGCCGTGGGGGCAACTCCAGGCGACGCCGGCCGGCGCGATCGCGATCGACTCGTTCGCCGAGCTCCCCGCCCGGCTCGGCCTCGCGGCGGCGGCGGGCGCGTGAGCGAGACGCGGGTCGGGCTCGGCGTCGACGCCCACGCGTTCGGCGACGGCATTCCGCTCGTCCTCGGCGGCGTGACGCTCGACCACCCGCAGGGCCTGGTCGGCCACTCGGACGGCGACGTGATCGCCCATGCGCTGACCGACGCGCTCCTCGGCGCCGCAGGACTTGCCGACGTCGGGGCTCTCTTCCCGTCCGGAAACGAGCGCTATCGCGGCGCCGACTCGCTCGGGCTTCTCGCCGACGCATATCGCCAGGTTGGCGAGGCCGGCTTCGAGCTCGTCAACGCGGACTGCGTCCTGATCGGCGAAAGTCCTCGCGTCGCTCCTCACCGGGACCTGATGTGCGAACGGCTGGCCGGAGCGCTCGGCGTCGATCGAGAGAAGGTCAACGTTCGTGCGACGACGACCGATCGCCTTGGTTTCACGGGCCGCGGCGAGGGTCTCGCGGCGCAGGCGGTGGCGCTGCTTCGGCGGCGTTGAGCCCCGCCGGCGGCACGGCCGCGAGCCAGGCGTCGACCTCGCGCTGCGAGCGCAGCCGGACGACGTGGAATCCCGCCAACTCGTACGGGTACCGGCGCTGTCGGGGACGGTATCCCCGAAGCGCGTAGGGAATCAGCGCGTCACGTCCGACGAAGGCCCCGCGGAACGTCTCGCGGTTCCCACCCCAGAGCTTCTCGCGCCGCACGATGCGGACGAAGGTCCGTCGAAGCAGCCTCGGCAGCCACTCCCGGACGGGAAGATCGAGCCACAGGACCGTGTCCGCGGCCCCGAGCACGAGATCGCCAAGCTTCTCTCGGTAGCCGCCGTCGATCACCCAGCCATCCGTCGCCACGATGGGCACGACGCGCGCCCTGAGCTCTTCGCGGGTCGCCTCCACCCAGCCTGCGCCGTGGTTGAGCGCGTCGAGCTCGACGAACGGCACGTCGAGCCGCGCCGCGAGCGCCCGACCGACGGTCGTCTTCCCGCAACCGCTCGCCGAGGCGATGACCGCGACCTTCCTCATCCGCCCGCGATTACACCGACTGGGCTCGAGCGCGCGCGGCGACCTCCCTCAGAGGAGGCGGGCGTCGAGTGGCTCCTCGCCGCCGGGCCCGACCCGGTAGGCGCGTGCTCCCGGCTCCCGCGCGACGATCTCGACGAGGGACGTCCCTTCGTAGAGCGCAGCCGCCGCGTCGTCGCACGCGATCCCGGGCGGGAAGCCGTCCCGGACGAGGCTCGTGTAGACCGGGCGACGTCGCCCCTCGCCGTCGTAGTGGGGGCAGGCGCTGCCGGGGAGAAAGCCGAGGCCGTCCCGCATCCCCGCGAGAGCGGGCCCGAACGAGTCGGTCACGCTCGCCTCGAACCAGCAGATCATCCCGGCGCTCCAGCCGCACAGCAGCGCGCCGTTGCCCCACGCCTCGCGGAGGATCGCGTCGAACCCGTGCACGCGCCAGATCGCGAGCGCGTTCGCCGTGTTCCCGCCCGAGACGTACACGGCGTCGTGCGCGAGCACGAGCTCCCTGAGGTTCTCGGGCGGCCACGGGTCGAACGAGAGGTGGGCCGGCTCGGCCCGCCTGGCGAACGACTCGTAGAACGGGATCAGCAGCCGTTGGGGATCGCCGGCGGGCGTCGGCACGAACAGGACGCGGGGTCCTTCCGCGAGGTCGAGCACGAGGTCGTCGAAGCGTGTCCCGAGGGAAAGGCCTCCGATCGCAAGGATCCGACCCGGCACGCCGGCGAGTATCGCATCGGATGCCGACTCTTTGCCCCAGCGTCCCGTGGACGCGCTATGGTCGATGTGACCCTCCCTTCACGAGCGGAAGGGGTTGACGTTGGAGCTGAGTCCACCGGACTAGACGAAGCGCGCGTGATCCGTCGGCGGACGGAGCGTGCGCAGGGCCGCGATGCCCGTCCGCGGCCGACACACGAGACACCGGCGCGTTCGGTGTCGTGGCGCACGGCGCACGGCACCGTCGCCCCTCCGGCCCCGAGGCGCCGACGGGCAGAATCGGCGACTCGGGGCCGTCTCTGCCGGCGACCTGAGAGGTGACGAATGCGGGTCGAGCGCGAGCACCGATTCGACGTCCCGCTCGCAGCAGGCTTCGAGTACGTGACGGACATCGCGAACTGGCCGTCCTACTGGCCGGGAATCATTCGGGTCGAGCCGGGCTCGAGCTGGGCCGCGCCCGGCGACGAGGCGCGGATCGTCGTCGAGTTGCTCGGCCGACAGGTCGAGCTCCGGATGGCGCTCAGGCGGTTCGAGCCGAACCGCCTGGTCGAGTACGACAGCGCGCAGGACGGATTTCCCGACGCACGGCACGAGCGCCATTTCGATCCCGACGGCGAGGGCTTTCGGTACCGGCTCGTGGTCGAGTACGAACCGAGAGGGGGCCTGAAGGGCCTCTACGATCGCGTCCTCGTGCGCCGCGGGATCGACGGTGCGCTCCAGCGCACGATCGCGAACCTCGAGCGGACGCTGCCGGCGGGCGAGTAGGCTCGCACGATGGCAGGGCTGATCACCGGCGGCTGCGGCTGCGGTGCGGTCCGGTTCGAGATCGACCGCCCGCTTCTCTCCGCCTCCTACTGCCATTGCACGCGCTGCCAGCACCGCACGGGGTCGGGCGCCGCGGCAACCGCGCGGGCGGAATCGAGGTCGGTGCGCGTCGTCGAAGGCGCAGACGCGCTTCGCGGCTGGGCGCCGGAAGGCGGTCGCGAGAAGGTTTTCTGCGTGCAGTGCGGCTCGGCGCTCTTCAGCTGCGAGCCGGGCACGCAGGACTACACCGGCGTCCGGCTCGCCGCGATCGACGGCGATCCGGGCGTCCGCCCCGGGAGCCGCCAGTTCGTCGCGTACGCGGCCTGCTGGGAGGAGATCCCCGACGACGGGCTCCCGCGCTACCCGGAGGCGCGTCCGGGCTACGCCGACGGCCGCTGATCGCGGTCCAGGAGTTACGAGGGCAACGACACGCGGCCTGCGGCGACGACCACGAGACCGTCCCGGGCGAGTGACTCGACCGCGTCGGCGTCGAGCTCGTCCTCGCGACGCTCCGACTGCGCGACCAGCCGGAGCGCGGCCGCGCGTCGCTGGCGAAACGAGCCCTCGAACCGCGATTGCCGCCGGAGCGGCTCGTCGCGCGTGCCGCGCGAGGGGCACTCGGACGCGAGCGGACAGCGGCCGCAGCGGGGCACCCGTGCGAGACAGACGGTCGCGCCGAGATCCATCAGCGCCTGCGCGGATCGGCCGGTAAACGCATGGCCAGTCCGCCGCTCGACCCGTGCGACGTTCACGTCCCGCGGGAGCACGTCCTCGCCGAAGGCGAAGTTCCCGAGCGCGGCCGCCGTGTACGGGCCGACGCCGGGCAATCGGGTCAGGTCCTCGGGCCAGCCCTCGTCCCGCACCTGCCGCGCGGCCCGGTGCAGCGAGACCGCGCGCCGGTTGTAGCCCAGGCCCTGCCATTCGACGATCACCTCGGCGGTGGTCGCGTCGCCGAGCGCCGCCGCATTCGGCCAGCGGCGCAGCCAGCGCTCGTAGCGCGGGACCACGCGCTCGACCTGGGTCTGCTGGAGCATGACCTCCGAGACGAGGATCGCGTATGGATCGCGCGTCCTGCGCCAGGGCAGGTCGCGCGCAGATGCCCGGTACCACGCGAGGAGCGCCTCCTCCACGCGCTCGATCCTAGTTCGACGCGGCCGCGGTCCCTGCTTGTCCGGTTCTCGCCCACGCCCTACGCTGCGTGCGGGGAGCAAGGAGGACCGGAATGGCCGAAGCCGAGATCGGAGTGATCGCGACCATGCCCGAGACCTCGCCGTTGGAGGACGGCGAGGAGCTCGTCGTGGATACGCCGTACGGCTTTCCCTCGGCGCCGATCTGCGTCGGCGAGGTCGGTGGGAAGCGAGTGGCGTACATGCCTCGACGCGGCGAAGAGGGCGGGATCTCACCTCCGAGGCTGCCGAGCCGGGCCAACATCTGGGCGCTGCGTGAGCTGGGGGTCCGCAGGATCCTCGCCCCTGTCGTCTCGGGCGCTCTCTCGTTCGACTTCGACATCGGCGACATGATCGTCTGCGACCAGTTCGTCGATCGGACGTGGGGCCGGGAGGACACTTACTACGACGGACCGGGCGCCGTGCTCGTCAGCTCGGCACGTCCCTTCTGCGACGACCTCGGGGAGCTGATCGTCCGCGTGGGTCGCGAGCGCGGCCTGCCCGTGCTCGGCGGTGGGACCGCGGTCGTCATCCAGGGGCCCCGCTTCTCGACCACGGCCGAGTCCGTCTCGTATCGCGCCATGGGCTGGGACGTCGTCAACATGGTCTCCTATCCAGAGTCGCATCTCGCGCGCGAGCTCGAGCTCTGCTACGCCAACATCTCGGTCGTCACCGACCACGACGTCGGGATCGCCGGGGTCGGGGCGCGAACGACGCAGAAGGTGGCCCGCTCGCTCGCAGACAGCACCGAAATGATCAGAGAGCTGCTCCTGGCGGTGATCCCGGAGATCGGCCCGCAGCCGGACGACGAGTGCGCGAACGCCCTCAGCCAGGCACGCCTCTGACCATCTAGACCCGGCCTGGCGCCAGAGTTCCTTCTGCGAGGATCGTGACTGTGCTGCTCTACAACTCGCCGATCTCGGGGAACTGCTTCAAGGTCCGCCTGCTCCTCTCGTACCTCGGGATCCCGTACGAGCGGCGCGACCTCGACGTGGTCGACCGCTCGGACCGGCCCGCCATGCTCGGCGGCCTGAACCCGGACCTGCGCGTCCCCACTCTGGTCTTCGACGACGGGAGACCGCTCGCGGAGTCCGGCGCGATCCTCTGGTACTTCGGCGAGGGGACGCGGTTCGTCCCCGACGACGCGTACGAGCGCGCGAAGGTGCTCCAGTGGATGTTCTTCGAGCAGTACAGCCACGAGCCGGCGCTCGCAGTCGTGCGCTTCCTCGTGGCGTACTCGGGCAGGGCCGACGAGCACCGGGAGACGATCGAGGCGAAGACGACGCAGGGCTACAAGGCGCTCGACGCGATGGAGGCCCACCTCGGGGCCGCGGACGGCTACTTCGTCGGCGGCACGCTCACCCTCGCGGACATCGCGTTGTACGCGTACACGCACGTCGCATACGAGGGCGGGTTCTCGCTCGAGCGGTACCCCGCGATCCGCGCGTGGCTCGACCGCGTGGCGGCGGAGCCCGGTCACGTCGCGATCGACGCGTGAGCCGGCGTCGTGGCGCTGACCTGGGGAAGAGCGCTCGCGTGGCGGCTCGGACGGCAGCTGCTGGAACCGTTGGGCACAGTGCCAGTCGCCGCCGTCGTCCGCCGACTGGGAGCAGTGCCGGCCTGGCCGGATGCGGCGGCGGAGCTCGCGGTCGGGACGCGGCGTCAGGACGGTCGCTCCGGTGACGTCGCGCGAGCGCTCGAGGACGGGAAGCTCGTCAAGGTGTTCCTGTTCCGGGGGGCGACTCACTATCTGACGCCGCAGGATGCCGGCGATCACCTCGCGCTCCGGGCCTCCAGCAAGATGTGGGAGCTGCCGAGCTGGGTGAGCTACTACGGGCTCGCGCCGGAGGACTGGCCGAGGTTCCGCGAGTACGTGCGGAACGCGTTGACCGACGGCCCGCTGACGCGAGGCGAGCTGGCGGCGGCGCTCCGCCGGAGCAGCCGTTACCGGCACCTGGGCGCTCACGTCGCCGACGGCAACTACACGCTGCTCAAGCCGCTGACCTGGCAGGGGGACATGGGGCTCGGCGTCGGCCGCAACGGCGAGGCCACCTTCCTCCGCCTCGACGCCGTGCCGGGGTGGGGCGGCATTCCCGACCTCGAGGAGACCGGCCCGCGCGTCGTGGAGGCGTACTTCCGGATCTACGGCCCAGCCGCACCGGAGCGGGTGCAGCGCTGGCTGGGCCCGGGCCTCGGCGTCAAGCGCAAGGCCGTCGACCGCTGGCTCGAGAGCCTCGGCGACCGGCTCGAAACCGTCGCGATCGAGGGCGACCGGGCCCTTGTCCTGCGGCAGGATCTCGAGGAGCTCGAGGCGGCCCGGGCCTCGACCGCTGTCCGGCTGTTGCCGGGGCGCGATCCGTGGGTGATGGGGCCGGGCACCGACGACCCTCAGGTCGTCCCGCCGAGGCGGCGCGGGCCGGCGAGCGGCTCGGCCAACCTGGTGCTCGCCCGAGGCGTCGTCGCCGGAACGTGGTCGATCCGTGACGGCCGCCTCGAGGTCACCTGGTTCGGCGAATCCGGACGGGTCCCGCGAACCGCTCTCGACGAGGAGACCGGCCGGCTCTCCTCCTTCCTCGACCGACCGCTCGACCTGTCCGTCGCCGTCGACTGACGCGGGGGCCGGCCGGTTAGATTCGCCGTGTGCCTGTTCGCGTGAGATTCGCGCCGAGCCCGACCGGCTCGCTCCACGTCGGCAATGCGCTGACGGCCGTCGCAAACCGCCGGTTCGCCGACGAGCGAGGCGGCGTGCTCGTGCTGCGGATCGACGACACGGACCCCGCGCGGGCCGTTGCCGGCGGTGAGGAGGCGATCCTCGAGGATCTCCGTTGGCTCGGGGTCGGCTGGGACGAGGGGCCCGTACGGCAGAGCGAGCGCGCAAACGTGTACGCCGACGCGGCCCAACGAGCGCTCGAGCACGGTGCGATTCGCGACACGGACGGCTCGATCCGGCTCGGCCGGACGACGCTTCTGCGTCCCGACGGCTCGGCCACGTACCAGCTCGCCTCGGTCGCCGACGATCTCGCGCTCGGGATCACCCATGTGCTCCGCGGGTCCGACCACCGGCCGAACGAGGGGACACAGCGTCTCGTCGCGCAGGCGATCGGCGGCGAGCTGCCCGAGGTGATCCACCACGGGCTGCTCGTCGGCGACGACGGCAAGAAGCTCTCGAAGCGTCATGGCGCGGTGGCGATCGCCGACCTCAGGGAGGAGGGGGTCCCGCCCACTGCCCTGCGCGCATACCTCGAGGAGCTCGATCTTCCCGCGCACGACGTCCGCTTCGACCGCGGGCGTGTCGGCCGGCTCGCGATCGACGCGATCGCGGCCATGCCGGACGCCGAGCTCGCCGCTGCCGCCGGTGCGCCGGTCGAGTACGCACGGGCCCTGCGCGGCGCGAGGACCCTGGTGGAGGCACGGGAGATCGGCCGGCAGATCGCCGACCCGCAGCCCGTCTCGCTTCCGGCAGAGGCACGGGCGACATTCGAGCGGTTCATCGAGCTGCGCTCCGCCGACGACCGATTGGACGAGGCCGGCGCGAGAGCGATCGTCCGCGAGCTGAAGGCCGTCGGCGGCGACCTCCGCGCGCTGCGCCTTGCGCTGACCGGCGCCGGGCGGGGCCCGGAGCTGTGGGCGGTCGTCGCGGCGCTGCCGCGCGACGAGGCGCTCGAACGGGCCGGGCGAGCACTCCCGTCCGGCTGAGGCGGGGCAGCGCGCGGTCTACGATCGCGGCATGCGCCTCCAGGACACGCTGACCGGGACGCTCGTCGAGCTCCCGCCGCCACCCGAGCCGATCGGGATGTACGTCTGCGGCCCGACGGTGTACCAGCGCGCGCACATCGGGAACGCGCGGCCGTTCGTGGTCTTCATGTGGCTCGCGCGCTGGCTCCGCGCCCGGGGCCACGACGTACGTCTCGTCCACAACATCACCGACGTCAACGACAAGATCTACGAGGCGGCCCCCGGGCACAGCGCCGGGCTCGCGGTCGAGGCGACCCGGTGGTACCTCGAGGACACGGCCGCCTTCGGCCTCGGCCTGCCGGACTCGCAGCCGCTTGCGACCGAGACGATGCCCGAGATCATCGAGCTGATCGAGCAGCTGCTCGCCTCCGGTCACGCGTACGCGGTGGACGGCGACGTCTACTACCGCGTCGGCCGCTTCGAGAGCTACGGCGCGCTGTCGGGCCAGCGCCCCGACCAGGTCGAGGAGCAGGAGCCGAACCCTGCGAAGGAGGATCCACGCGACTTCGCGCTCTGGAAGGCGACGAAGGAGGGCGAGGACACCTTCTGGGAGGCGCCGTGGGGGGTGGGACGGCCCGGGTGGCACATCGAGTGCTCTGCGATGGCTGCGAGCGAGCTCGGCCCCGAGTTCTGGATCCACGGCGGTGGGCTGGATCTCGTCTTTCCGCACCACGAGAACGAGCGCGCACAGTCGCTTGCGGCCGGGCACCCGTTCGCCCGGATCTGGATGCACAACGGGATGCTGCGCTTCACCGGCGAGAAGATGTCGAAGTCCCTCGGGAACGTCGCCACGATTCGCGAGGTGATCGACGAGTGGGGCGCGGAGACCGCGCTCGTCTTCTTCCTCACCGGCCACTGGCGCAAGCCGATCGACTTCTCCCAGGAGACGATGGCGTCGGCCCGCGCGCAGGCGGAGACGCTCCGCAACGCCCTCCGCGGCGAGAGCCGCGCGACCGGGGACTGGCAGGCGCTCGTCGACGCCCTCGAAGACGACTTCAACACGCCCGCCGCGCTCGCGCTCGTGCACGAGTGGGCGCGCGTCGGCGCGCTCGACGAGCTTCGTCGAGCCCTCGACGTGTTCGGCCTCGCCGGTCTGGCGGCCGCCGAGCCGGCCCCTGACGCCCTCGTCGAGCTGGCCGAGCGGCGCGTGCAGGCGAGGGAGGCAAAGGACTTCGCCGAGGCTGACCGGCTTCGTGCGGAGATCGAGGCAGCCGGCTGGGAGGTGCGCGACACGAGCGGCGCGCCGTACTTCCAGCTCGTCCCTCGCGCCGCGTGACACGCGACCTCGTCTACGGGCGAAACCCCGTCCGCGAGGCCCTCCGCGGGCCACGGGACGTGCTCGAGGTGTGGGCGACCGAGCGGGCGGTGGCGAGCCTCGACTGGCTCGGCGAGGGGCCGCGTCCGCGTGTCAAGCGAGAGCGGGAGCTGAACGAGGCCGCGGGCTCGAGCGACCACCAGGGCGTCGTCGCCTGGTGCGAGCCGTATGCCTACGCGGACGCGTGGGAGCTCGCGAGCGGGCCCTCGCCGCTCCTCTGCTGCCTCGATCAGGTCACCGATCCTCGCAATCTCGGCGCGGTGGTCAGAAGCGCGGCCGGCGCGGGAGCGACGGGTGTCGTGCTGCCCGCGCACGGCGCCGCGGTCGTCACGGCCGCCGTCAGCCGCTCGTCGGCGGGCGCCGTAGAGCACCTGCCTGTCGCGGTCGTCCCGAACCTCGCGCGCTACCTCGCCGACGTGAAGAGCGACCGCCTCTGGGCCTACGCCGCTGCTGCCGACGGTGAGACGGGCCTGTGGGAGCTCGATCTCACCGGCGGCGTCGCGCTCGTCTTCGGTGCGGAGGGGAAGGGCGTCCGTCCACTCGTGCGCCGCACGTGCGACGGCACGGTCTCGATCCCGCTCGCGGGCGGCGTCGAGTCTCTGAACGTCAGTGTCGCGGCGGCGGTTACGCTTTTCGAGGCCCGCCGCCAGCGCTATATCTCTACCTTGACTGGAGGTTGACATTGGAGCCGACGCTCTACCTGTTCGACGGTTCCAACCTGTTCCACGCGGGAACCTTTCGGGACAGGGACGAGCTCACCGACGTGCTCGCCAGCTTCGTCGCCGTCCACGGCGCCCGAGGGGTCCTCGTGTTCGACGGGGTCGGGCCGGAGCGCGAGGTCGGGCCGCTCTCCGTGCGGTTCGCCCCCCATGCAGATGCAGTGCTCGAGCGCCTCGCCGCTGAGAACCGTGATCGTGAGGCCGTTCTCCTGGTGACGAGCGACGCGGCCGTCCGTGGGACGAGCGGCCAAGAGGTGCGCCACCGTGCCTCCCGCTCGTTCCTCGCGGAGCTCGCCGGCGTCGCGCACGCCGAGTCGTCGTCGAGCAGGCTGGGCGACAGGCTCGACGAGGAGACTCGCGCGCGGCTCGAGCGGCTCCGCCGCGGCCAGTCTTCCTGAGCCGATTCAGGGCTTCTCCGAACATGTGTTCTTATTACAATGGAACTTGCGCAACGGGGTTGTAACGCGCGCGCAATCCTGCTAGCTTCTCCCTCGACTTCAGGGTGAGACTTGCCCGAGTTGATCGATCAAAGCCTACGGAGACCAGGGGAGAGACCATGGGAGCCCGGACAGCCACAGCACCGAAGAGCCCGCAGAAGCTCCAGCGGGAGCTCGAGGATCTCCAGCTCGTGCTCAAGGTGAGGAACGGCAGCAAGGCTGCGCAGGACGAGCTCATGCGCCGCTACCACGGCTTCGTCCGCCTCAAGGCGAGCTCGTACTTCCTCGCCGGCGGCGATGCGGACGATCTCGTCCAGGAGGGGATGATCGGGCTGTTCAAGGCCGCGCGCGACTTCCGCACCGACAAGGAGACCTCGTTCCGCTCCTTCGCGGAGCTCTGCGTCACGCGGCAGATCATTACGGCGATCAAGTCGGCCACGCGGTACAAGCACGCGCCGCTCAACACCTACGTCTCCTTCAGCCACACCCCTGCCGGTCAGGACGTCGAGGGCGAGTGCACGCTGGGTGACGCGCTGCCCGGCCCGTCGATCGACGACCCGTCGGTGCGCGTGATCTCCACGGAGGAGCTCCAGGCGCTCGTCGGCTGCCTCGGCACGACCCTCTCGGGCCTCGAGTCCGAGGCGCTCCGGCTCTACCTCGACGGGCATTCGTACGAGCAGATGGCGGAGACCCTCGGCTGCGACTGCAAGACAATCGACAACGCGCTCCAGCGGGTGAAGCGGAAGATCCTCGCGCACCAGGCCGAGCGCGCGGTCGTCGCCTGAGGCCGCTAGCCCGCGAGGGCGACCAGTGCGACGCCGAGTGCGACGAGGCTCGCGCCCGCGACGCGACTCGGTCGCAGCGGTTGGTGCGCCGCGAGGGCCGCGAGCACCGTCGCGATCACCACGCTCGTCTCGCGGACAGCGGACACGCTCGCCGCCGGCGCCTCGCGCAGGGCGAGCAGCACGAGGACGTACGTCCCGAAGAGGAGGAGCGCGACGAGCACGAGGCGCGGCGTCGCCTCACCGCGTATCGCCGCGCCGCCGCGCGTCCGCAACACGAAGGCGCCGTACACGAGTGCCGGGCCGATCAGCACGAGTTCGATGTACGGAATCGGGCCTGCGTGCTCCAGCCCCTCCTTGTCCACGAGCGTGTACCCCGCGATGAAC
>Ga0207428_10000179_pt1 | contig 88854 bp, 95 predicted proteins | sample RhiMethybrSRZTD1_FD_187600 | JGI IMG/M metagenome (GOLD analysis project Ga0207428, IMG submission 187600) | Populus rhizosphere microbial communities from Tennessee, USA - Rhizosphere MetaG P. TD hybrid SRZTD1 (SPAdes) (version 3) | ecosystem: Host-associated > Plants > Roots > Rhizosphere >... | reverse complement strand
CAGCGCACGACCCTGCCCGTCGACCAGCTTCACGCCGAGGACGAAGTCGCGCAGCGCGCCGGCGCTTGCGCGCCGCGGTCCCGACAGCCCCGCGGCGACGCAACCGCCCAGCGTGGCTTCGGGACCGAAATGCGGCGGCTCAAAGGGCAGGCACTGCCCGTTCTCCCTGAGAACATTTTCCAGTTGCGTGAGCGACGTTCCGCATCTCGCCGTCACCACGAGCTCGGTGGGCTCGTAGCTCACGATCCCGGCGTAGCCGCGCGTGTCGAGAAGCTCGCCGCGCGGCTCGTTGCCGTAGAAGTCCTTGCTGCCGCCGCCGCGCAGCCGCAGCGGCGCGCCGCGCGCCGCGGCATCCCGGATCCGGTCCTGAAGCTCGGCGAGGCTCAAAAGCGCGGCAGCTCGGGGTGCGGCAGCCTGCCGCCGCGCACGTGCATACGCCCGAATTCCGCGCAGCGCGCGAGCGTGGGAACGGCCTTTCCGGGATTGAGCAGCATCGCCGGATCGAACGCACGCTTGACCGCGAGGAACAGCTCCAGCTCGTCGGGCCGGAACTGGACGCACATCTGATTGATCTTCTCCACGCCCACGCCGTGCTCGCCGGTGATGGTGCCGCCGACCTCCACGCATTTCTCCAGCACCTCGCCGGCGAAGAGCTCGGTGCGATGCAGCTCCTCGGCGTCGTTGGCGTCGAACAGGATCAACGGATGCAGGTTGCCGTCGCCGGCGTGGAACACGTTGGGACAGCGCAGGCCGTATTTCTTCTCCATCGCGCCGATGAACCTGAGCACCTCTCCCAGGCGCTTGCGCGGAATGGTGCCGTCCATGCAGTAGTAGTCGGGCGAGATGCGGCCGACGGCGGGAAACGCGCTCTTGCGCCCCGACCAGAAGCGCAGGCGCTCGGCCTCGTCGCGCGACACGCTCATGCGGGTCGCGCCGGCGCGCGCGAGCACCTCGCGCACGCGCGCGATCTCGTGCTCGACCTCCTCGGGCGTGCCGTCGGATTCGCACAGCAGGATGGCGGCGGCGTCGAGGTCGTAGCCGGCGCCCACGAACTGCTCGACCGCGTGGGTCGCCGGACGATCCATCATTTCGAGTCCCGCCGGAATGATGCCGGCGGCGATGACGTCGGCCACCGCCTGGCCGGCTTTCTCCACGTCGTCGAAGGAGGCCATCACGACCTTCGCGCACTGCGGCTTGGGCAGGAGCTTCACCGTAACCTCGGTGACCACGACCAGCATGCCCTCCGAGCCTATGGCGAGCGCGAGCAGGTCGTAGCCGGGAGCGTCGGGCGCGTGCGAGCCGAGCTCGACCGGTTCGCCCGCCGCGGTGAAGCCGCGCAGCCGGAGCACGTTGTGCACCGTGAGCCCGTATTTCAGGCAATGCACGCCGCCCGAGTTCTCGGCCACGTTGCCGCCGATGGTGCACGCGATCTGGCTCGAAGGGTCCGGCGCATAGTAGAGGCCGAAGGGCGCGGCCGCTTCCGAGATCGCGGCATTGCGCACTCCGGGCTGCACCACCGCGGTCCTCGCGCGCGCGTCGACGCGCAGCACGCGCATGAACTTGGCCATGGAAAGGAGCACCCCGTCGCCCGGCGGCAGCGCGCCGCCCGAAAGGCCGGTGCCCGCGCCGCGCGGCACCACCGGAACCTGCATGGCGGAGCAGGTCTCGAGGATGCGCCGCACCTGCTCGTCGGTCTCCGGCAGCGCCACCACCATCGGCAGTTGGCGATAGGCGGTGAGCCCGTCGCATTCATAAGGCCGGGTGTCCTCTTCCTCCCACAGCACCGCGCGCGCAGGCAGAAACGCGCGCAGCGCATGCGCGACCTGAGCCTGGCGTTCTAGAGATAGGGCTTCGCCCACTTCAGCCCCTCGAGGGTCCCACCGGCCGGATTGTATTCGCAGCCGATCCACCCCGCGTAGCCGAGATTGTCGACATGCCTGAAGAGGAAATTGAAGTTGATCTCGCCGCTTCCCGGCTCGTGGCGCCCCGGCACGTCCGCGATCTGCAGGTGGCCGATGCGCGGCAGCAGGCGCTCGATGGTCGCGGCGAGATTGCCTTCCATGATCTGCATGTGGAAGAGGTCGTACTGCAGCAGCGCGTTGCCGGCGCCGACTTGGTCCAGCACCAGCGCCGCCTGCGCGCTCGAGCTCAGGAAGCAGTTCGCCACGGTGCGCTCGCTCAGGGGCTCGATCAGAAGCCGCATGCCTTCCGCGTCCAGGCGCTTCGCCGCCTGCCTGAGGTTCGCCACGTAGGTGGCGTGCAGCGCGGCGCGCTCGGCGCCGGCGGGGACCACGCCGGCCATCAGGTGGAGGCTCTTGCAGCGCGCCGCGCGCGCATACTCGATTGCGCGCTCGAGGTCGTCGCGGAAGCGTTGCTCGCGGCCGGGAAGGCAGGCGGTGCCGCGCTCGTTCCTCTGCGCGTCGCCCTGCGGCATGTTGTGCAGCACCACCTCGACGCCGGCCTCGCGCGCCGCGCGCGCCACCTCGGCCGGGGCGAAGTCGTACGGATACTGGTATTCGACCGCACGGAATCCCGCCTTGCGCGCGGCGGCAAAGCGCTCGAGAAATCCAAGCTCGGTGAAGAGCGTCGAGACGTTGGCGGCGAACCGGGGCATCGGGTTAGCATAGCGCCAAAAATGGCGGACGCTTGGTGGATCTGGCTTGCGGCGCTGTTCGCCGTGAGCTTCGTGATCGGCGTGGTCGCGGTCGTCGCGGGCGTCGGCGGCGGCGTCCTTTTCGTCCCCATCGTCAGCGGCTTCTTCCCGTTCCACCTCGACTTCGTGCGCGGCGTGGGACTGGTCTTCGCGCTGGCCGGAACGCTCGCGGCGGGACCCAGCCTGCTGCGCAACCGCCTTGCCAGCCTGCGCCTCGCGGTGCCGCTCGCGCTGTCGGGCTCCATTGCCTCGTTCGCCGGCGCGCTGGCCGGCCTCGCGCTGCCCACCGAGGTGGTCCAGACCGCGCTCGGCGCCACGGTGCTCGCGATCGCGATCGTGGTCTGGCGCACCGGCGACGCTGCCGCCGGAACCGGCGAAGCCGATGCGCTCGGCACGATCCTGCGCCTGCGCGGCCGCTACGAGGATCCGGCCGAGGGCGCCGTGGTCGACTGGCGCACCCGGCGCACGCTGACCGGATTCGTGGCCTTCGCCGGCATCGGTTTTCTCGGCGGCGTCTTCGGCCTAGGCGCCGGATTCGCCAACGTTCCGGTGCTGAACTTCGTGATGGCGGCGCCGCTCAAGGTCGCGGTGGGCACGAGCGGCCTCATCATCTCGATCGTGAACAGTTCCGCGGCGTGGGTCTACATCCACCGCGGTGCGCTGCTGCCGGCGCTTGCGGTTCCGGCGATCCTCGGCGTCATGCTCGGCTCGCGGCTGGGAGCCCGCCTGCTCGCCCGCACGCCCGCGCCCGTGGTCCGCCGCGTCGTGATCGCGGTGCTCCTCCTCGCCGGCGCCCGGGCCCTCGGGCGCGGCACGGGTCTGTGGCCGTGAGTCGCGAGCAGGTCGTCCAGGAACTCTATGCGCGCTGGCTCGGCGCGGCGACGGGGGTCGCGTTCGCCGCAGCCCTCGTTGCGTTCGTCCTGTACGCTTGGGGCGTCCTGCCGTCGTTCGTGCCGCTCGACGCGCTGCCGACGCTCTGGCAGCTGCCGGTCGGCGAGTACCTCGCGCGGACCGGCGCGCCCGTGGGCTGGGGCTGGCTGCGGCTCCTCCCCTACGCCGACTACGTCAGCCTCGGCTGCGTCGCGCTGATCGCCAGCGTCACGGCGGTCTGCTACCTCGCGGTCCTGCCGATGCTCGTCAAGCTCGAAGAGCGGGTGCAGGCTGCGCTGGTCGCCGCCCAGGTGATCGTGCTTCTCGTCGCCGCCTCGGGAGCCTTGGCGGCCGGTCATTGACGCGTGCTAGACTTTTCCGGCCGCAAGAACCCATAAACAACAGGGAGAAAACCATGGGTGCCATCTTCCAATCGCTCGGTCGCACGGTCACCGCCGGCGTCGTCGTGCTGATCGTCCTGCTGATCATCCTCGTTGCCGCCGGGGCCAAGGTCGCGGTCGGCGACCACGGCTGGTGGCTGTTCGCGATGCGCTGGCTGCACGTCACGGCCGGCGTGATGTGGATCGGGCTGCTCTGGTACTTCAACTTCGTCCAGACGCCGTCGATGCCGAAGATTCCGGACGACCAGAAGCCTGCGATCAGCAAGGTCATCGCGCCGGCGGCGCTGTTCTGGTTCCGATGGGCGGCGATGGCGACGATCGTCCTCGGCCTGATCCTCGCGCTGATGAACGGCTACCTGGTTCAGGCGCTCACGCTGCAGAAGCCGTTTACTTCGATCGGGCTGGGCGCGTGGCTCGGCACGATCATGTGGTTCAACGTCTGGTTCGTCATCTGGCCGAACCAGAAGAAGGCGCTCGGCATCGTGCAGGTACCGCCCGACCAGAAGACGAAGGCGGCGAAAACCGCCGGCATGGCTTCGCGCATCAACACGATGCTGTCGATTCCGATGCTCTACTTCATGGTGGCGCAGAGCCACGGCGGCGTGGCCTTCTAGCTAGCAGGCCGGCCGGGTAGGTATCCTATTTGGCGCCGGGGATGCCGCCCAAGCGGCTTCCCGGCTTCACTCCCCGCGCGGCAAACCAGCCGCGATTCATCTCGAGGGCGTAGCGCACCGGCTGCGCCGCGCAATGCGAAGCCTCCGTCTGGGGCTCCATGTCCTCGACGTTGACGATCGCGCCGCGATCGTCGATGAAGGCGACCGAGAGCGGGATCAGGGTGTTCTTCATCCACATGCAGTGCACCGCGGCTTCGTCGAAGATGAACAGCATGCCCGCGTTCTGAGCCATGCTTTTTCGGTACATCAGGCCCTGGGCGCGGGTCCCCGGGTCGGACACGACCTCGGCGCGAATGAGGTGCATTCCGGCATTGAGCTGCGCCACCGGATGCTGCTGGGCCAGGACCGGTGCCGCGGCGAGCGCAGCGAAAGCGATAACGGAGCGCATCAATAGAAAAGGCAGGGGAGCCCCTGCCTTTCCCTGATTTTCTCTGAAGCGGGTTACTTCTTGTCCTCGGCCTTCTTGGTGCTCTTCGAGGACTTCTTGGTGGAGCTCTTCTTGGTCGACTTCTTGGTGTCCTTCTTGTCCATCTGGCCGGCCTTGGCCTTGTCGTCCTTCTTCTCCTGCGCGATCGCGGTCACGCTCGCGGCGGCGAAGACGGCCGCAACCAGCATCGAAATGAACTGCTTCATTCTCATCCCCTTCTCTAGAGTGGTTTGGGAAAAACCGGCAATGACCGGTCCACCGCATGTAACGCGGCTCGATGCCGCCGGTTGACGAGGACCTGACGGGAGAGGGCTTGACGCAGCGCAAAATTATTCCAAATCAAGAACCTAGCTCAGTCAAAGGCGAGTATAATCGCCCCCCTTTCCAGAGCCCCGACGCCCCTTTCCAACAGAAATCCACGCGCAGGAGAACCCATGGCGTACAAGCACATCAAGGTCCCCTCGAGCGGAGAGAAGATCCGGGTGAACAAGGACTTCTCGCTCGCGGTACCCGACACCCCCATCGTCCCCTACATCGAGGGCGACGGCACCGGGGTCGATATCACTCCCGTGATGTTGAAAGTGGTGGACGCGGCCGTCAAGAAAGCCTACGGCGGAAAGCGAAAGATCGTCTGGATGGAGATGTTCGCCGGGGAGAAGTCGACCAAGGTGTACGGCGAGAACGTCTGGCTGCCCGACGAGACCCTCGAAGCCTCGAAGGAGTTCGTGGTCTCGATCAAGGGGCCGCTCACGACCCCGGTGGGCGGGGGGATCCGCTCCATCAACGTCGCGCTGCGCCAGGAGCTGGACCTTTACGTCTGCCTGCGACCGGTCCGCTGGTTCAACGGCGTCCCCTCGCCGCTGAAGAAACCGCAGGACGTCGACATGGTGATCTTCCGTGAGAACTCGGAGGACATCTATGCCGGTATCGAGTGGCCCGCGAATTCTCCGGAAGCGAAGAAGGTCATCGACTTCCTGATGAAGGAAATGAAGGTCAAGAAGATCCGCTTCCCGGCTTCCTCGGCCATCGGCATCAAGCCGGTCTCGATCGAGGGCTCCGAGCGGCTCATTCGCCGGGCCTACCAGTACGCGATCGACAACAAGAGAAAGTCGGTCACCCTGGTGCACAAGGGCAACATCCAGAAATTCACCGAGGGCGGCTTTCGCGACTGGGGCTACCAGCTCGCGGTCAGGGAATTCGGCGCCGAGGCGCTCGACGGCGGCCCGTGGCACAGCTTCAAGAACCCCAAGGGCGGCCCGGACATCGTCGTGAAGGACGTCATCACCGACGCGATGCTGCAGCAGGTCCTGCTGCGCCCCGCCGAGTACGACGTGCTCGCGACCACCAACCTGAACGGTGACTACATTTCCGACGGGCTCGCGGCGGAGGTCGGCGGCATCGGGATCGCGCCGGGCGCGAACCTGAGCGATACCGTCGCCATGTTCGAAGCCACCCACGGAACTGCTCCGAAATATGCCGGCAAGGACTATGTGAACCCCGGCTCGGAGATCCTCTCGGCCGAGATGATGCTGCGTCACATGGGCTGGGTGGAGGCCGCCGACGCGATCATCCGATCCATGGAGAAGGCGATCCAGGACAAGATCGTCACCTACGACTTCGCCCGTCAGATGCAGGGCGCGAAGCAGGTGTCGTGCTCCGGCTTCGGTCAGGCCATGATCGAGCGGATGTGAGTAGCAGGGGGAACCGAGGTTGCCCCCGCCCCCCTTCCGAGGAATCAGAAAAGCGAAGGCCGCCCAAGGGCGGCCTTCTTGTTGTTATTTAGCCCGTCTCTGCTGCGTCAGACCTTCTGGATGTTGGAGGCCTGCTTCCCCTTGGGCCCCTGCACCACGTCGAAGCTCACTTTCTGGCCTTCCTTCAGTGTCTTGAATCCCGACATGTTGATGGCCGAAAAATGAGCGAACAGATCCTCGCTACCGTCGTCCGGAGTGATGAACCCGTAGCCTTTCGCGTCGTTGAACCACTTCACCGTGCCTGTTGCCATACGCTCTCCCTAGTCCGTCGTCGTTATTGATGAGCTACCGGGCGTTCGACCCGAGCCATGCCTGGAACTCCACGACCCCGCCGGCCTAGATGGCAAACAGACAGCCTGAATCCAAACACAGCCCGCCTTTTACGCGCCCGGCAAGGGCGCGTCAAGGGATCCCCTAGGGGAGTGTGGCGCGAGCGCCAAGCCCTGTCGCGAATGCGCCAAGGTCGTGAAAAAACACCGTAATTCGGCCATTAGGCCGGTTGGGCTGCATTGATTCGACCCCCCACAAAGATTACGATAGACCGCAGTATGGCGAGTGGACGAGCCGGAAAGCGCAGTGGAAACGCCGGGGGGAACGGGCAAGCGCGGGAATTGTCCGATTCTGAGGGGCCCGAGGGCGCGTAGTGTGGCCGCATGGCGCAGCAAAAGGACGACACCATACTGGAGGCCCAGCGGAGCAAGCTGAAGCCTCCGCCGATGTTCAAAGTCATGCTGCTGAACGACGACTACACCCCGATGGAGTTTGTAGTGGTGGTGCTGCAGAAGTTCTTCGGCATGAGCCGGGAGCGCGCCACCCAGGTGATGCTGAAGGTGCATCGCGAAGGCATTGGGGTCTGCGGGGTATATCCTCGCGACGTTGCTTCCACTAAGGTGCAGCAAGTCGCGGCATACTCCCGGAAGCATCAGCATCCGTTGCAGTGCGTGATGGAAGAGACTTAGCCAGGACGGTGGAGGAAAGGTGTTAACGGCAGGCAGGAGGAAAGGCAGCAAATGATTGCCCAGGAGCTTGAAGTCAGCCTCCACATGGCGTTCGTCGAGGCGCGCCAGAAGCGCCACGAGTTCATCACGGTCGAACACCTGCTGCTTGCGCTGCTCGACAACCCCACCGCGGCCGAAGTGCTGCGCGCGTGCGGCGCCAACATGGACGAGCTGCGCAAGAACCTCACGCAGCACATCGCCGAGCAGACGCCGCGCATCGCCGCCGACCGCGAGGTCGACACGCAGCCGACGCTCGGCTTCCAGCGGGTCATCCAGCGCGCCATCCTGCACGTGCAGTCCTCGGGGAAGAAGGAAGTCACCGGGGCCAACGTGCTGGTGGCGATCTTCGGCGAAAAGGATTCGCACGCGGTCTACTTCCTGCAGCAGCAGGGAATCGCGCGCCTCGATGTGGTCAACTACATCTCGCACGGCATCACCAAGACGCCGCAGGCGCACCAGGGCAAGAACGACCAGGAGTCCGAGCAGGAAAGCCAGGCCGAGACCTCGAACAGCCCGCTCGACAATTACACCCAGAACCTGAACGCGCTCGCGCTGGCCGGCAAGATCGATCCGCTGATCGGCCGCGACAAGGAGCTCGAACGGGTGGTGCAGACGCTCTGCCGCCGGCGCAAGAACAATCCGCTGCTGGTCGGCGAAGCCGGCGTGGGCAAGACCGCCATCGCCGAGGGGCTGGCGCGGCGCATCGTCGAGGGCAACGTGCCCGACCTGCTCGCGAAGTGCACGGTCTACGCGCTCGACATGGGCGCGCTCCTCGCCGGCACGAAATACCGCGGCGATTTCGAGCAGCGCCTGAAGGCGGTGCTCAAGCAGCTGGTTGATAACCCGAACGCGATCCTCTTCATCGACGAGATCCACACCGTGATCGGCGCCGGGGCGGCCTCGGGCGGGACGCTGGATGCGTCCAACCTGCTGAAACCGGTGCTTTCCACCGGCCAGCTGAAATGCATCGGCGCCACCACCTACAACGAGTACCGGGGCGTGTTCGAGAAGGACCACGCGCTGTCGCGGCGCTTCCAGAAGATCGACGTGGTCGAGCCCTCCGTGGACGAGACGGTCGAGATCCTGAAGGGGCTGAAGACCCGCTTCGAGGCGCACCACAGCGTGAAGTACACGGCCAACGCGCTCACCACGGCGGCCGAGCTTTCCGCGCGCTACATCAACGACCGGCACCTTCCCGACAAGGCGATCGACGTGATCGACGAGGCCGGCGCGGCGCAGCGCATCGCGCCCAAGGCAAAGCAGAAGCGCATCATCGGCAAGGCCGAGATCGAGGAGATCATCGCCAAGATCGCGCGCATCCCGCCGCGGAGCGTGTCGACCGACGATCGCAGTGCCCTGGCAAATCTGGATCGAGATCTGAAGGCGGTCGTCTTCGGCCAGGATCAGGCCATCGACGCCCTCGCCTCCGCCATCAAGATGGCGCGCTCGGGGCTCGGCAACCCGCAGAAGCCGATCGGCAACTTCCTGTTCTCCGGTCCCACCGGCGTGGGCAAGACCGAGGTCGCGCGCCAGCTCGCCTACTGCATGGGCATCGAGCTCATCCGCTTCGACATGTCGGAGTACATGGAGCGCCACGCCGTCAGCCGCCTAATCGGCGCGCCACCCGGATACGTCGGCTTCGAGCAGGGCGGGCTCCTCACCGAGGCGATCACCAAGAAGCCCTATTCGGTCCTGCTGCTGGACGAGATCGAGAAGGCGCACCCCGACATCTTCAACATCCTGCTGCAGGTGATGGATCACGGCACGCTCACGGACAATAACGGCCGCAAGGCCGATTTCCGCAACGTGGTGGTCGTGATGACCACCAACGCCGGCGCCGAGTCGCTCGCCAAGAACACGATGGGCTTCACGCTCAACAAGCAGACCGGCGACGAGATGGAGGCGATCAAGCGCATGTTCACGCCGGAGTTCCGCAACCGGCTCGACGCCATCATCTCGTTCCGCGCGCTCGACCACGACATCATCATGCGCGTGGTGGACAAGTTCCTGATGCAGCTCGAGGAGCAGCTCCAGGAGAAGAAGGTCGAGGCGCAGTTCACCCAGGCGCTGAAGGAGCACCTCGCCAAGAAGGGCTTCGACCCGCTGATGGGCGCGCGGCCGATGGCGCGCCTGATCCAGGACACGATCCGGCGCGCGCTTGCGGACGAGCTGCTGTTCGGCAAGCTGCAGCACGGCGGCAAGGTGACCATCGACGTCGGCGACGCCGAGAAGATCGTGCTCAAGTTCGAGGAAGAGCCCGCGGCCGCGGTCACCACCACGCAGTAGCCGCAGCGCCGTCTTCAAGGCAAGGCCGCTCGCGTCTCAAGATGCGGCGGCCTTTGCTTTTTTCGGGACCCGGCGTTACTTTCTCCCACCCACCGGGAGGACCGATGACACGAGTAACGGCGGTTGCTGCCCTGATGTGGTGCTTCCTTTCGGCCGCGTCGGCACAGGACGCGCAGCGCCTGGCGGCGCCGTGCGCCATCTGCCACGGCACCGAAGGACGCGTCGCGACCAAGGAAGTGGTGCCCCTCGCCGGCCTGCCGCGCGACTACATCGTCTCGCAGATGCGCGCACTGCGCGATGGCCAGCGCCAGGCGACCGTGATGCACCAGATCGCCAAGGGCTACACCGACGCGCAGATCGACGCGCTCGCCGCGTGGTTCTCCACGCAGAAGAGGTAGGCCATGAGAAGACGCGATTTCCTCGGGTTTGCGGCCGCCGGTCCGCTCGTTGGCCTGGCCGGGTGCGCGGCTAACGCACCGTCGAAGGCGCGCGTAGTCGTGGTGGGCGGCGGCTTCGGCGGCGCGACCGCCGCGAAGTACATCCGGATGTGGGATCCGTCGATCGACGTCGTGCTCGTCGAGCGCGATCCGAGCTTCATCTCGTGCCCGATTTCGAACCTGGTCCTCGCCGGCTTTACGGCAATGGAGGACATCACGCGCAATATCGACGGCCTCGAGCGCCATGGCGTCAGGGTGGTGCGCGACGACGTCACCGCCATCGACGCGGCGAAGAAATCCGTGCGGCTCGCGCGCGGCGGCGAGATCGCCTACGAGCGCCTGGTCGTTTCGCCCGGTATCGACTTCACGTTCGGCGATGTCCAGGGCCTCGAGCAGGCGATGCAGTCGGGGCGCGTGCTGCATGCCTGGAAAGCCGGTCCCCAGACCGTGGCGCTGCGACGCCAGCTCACCGAGATGCATGACGGCGGCGTCTACGTGCTTTCGATCCCCCTCGCTCCCTACCGTTGCCCGCCCGGGCCGTACGAGCGCGTGAGCATGGTGGCGGCCTACTTCAAGCAGGCGAAGCCGCGCTCGAAGGTGCTGGTGCTCGATGCCAATCCGGACGTGACCTCCAAGGGTCCGCTCTTCAAGCGCGCCTGGTCGGACCTCTACCCGGGAATCATCGAGTACCGCGGCAACTCGCGCGCCGTGGGGGTGGACGGCAATTCGATGACGGTGCGGCTCGAGGTCGAGGACGTGAAGGGCGACGTGCTGAACGTCGTGCCGCCGCACCGCGCGGCCGACGTCGCGGCAAAGGCGGGCCTGATCACGACCAACAACCGCTGGTGCGACGTGGACTGGCGCACCATGGAATCGAAGGCGGTGAAAGGCGTGCACGTCCTTGGCGACGCCACGCTCTCCGCGCCGGCGATGCCGAAGTCGGCGAGCATGGCGAACAACCACGCCAAGATCGCCGCCGGGGCGATCGTCGATCTGCTGAACGCGCGCGAGCCCCAGCCGCTGAAAATCCTCAATACCTGCTACAGCTTCGTCTCGCAGAAGGAAGCGATCAGGGTGTCTTCAGTACATGAATGGGACCCGGGACAGGGAACGCTAGTCGCAGTTAAAGGCTCGGGTGGCGTTTCGGCCGCCCGCAGCGAGGCCGAAGGCAACTACGCGTGGAGCTGGGCCCGCACCATCTGGGCCGATTCGCTGTCTTGAACAGGAAAGGGGTCTAGTTCCTCCCCCTATCCCTGCCCCGTTGAGCCGAAGCCGCCTGCGCCGCGCGCACTGGCGGCGAAGTCCTCGACCACCTCGAACTCGACCTGCGCGACCGGGATCACGACCAGCTGCGCGATCCTGTCCATGGGCTGCACCGTGAAGGGCTCGCGACCGCGGTTCCATACCGACACCATGAGCGGCCCCTGGTAGTCGGAGTCGATGAGGCCGACCAGATTGCCGAGCACGATGCCGCTCTTCGCACCAAGCCCCGAGCGCGGCAGGATGATCGCCGCATAGCCTGGGTCACCGACGTGGATGGCGATGCCGGAAGATACCAGCCGGCTGTCACCCGGCTGAAGCGTAAGGGGGGCGTCGATGCACGCGCGCAGGTCGAGACCGGCGGCTCCGGCTGTGGCGTAGTGCGGCAGCATGCCGCGGATCCTCTCGTCGAGGATCTTGACCTCGAGCTTCCTCATTTGCGCGCGGGGACGCCTTGCCGCGCGGCTTCTGGCGCGGCGGACCCTATCTTGCTAGCGACGTGCTCGATCAGGCGCCGCGCGAGGTCCAGCTTCGGACCGCGGCCCAGCGGATGCTCGCCTTTCGCGTCGTACAGCGTGATCGCGTTGTCGTCGCGCCCCATCGTTTCCGGCGCGAGGTTCGCGGCAATCAGCGGCAGCTTCTTCCTGGCCAGCTTGGCTTTCGCGTTCTCCGCCAGGTCCTGGCTCTCGGCGGCGAAGCCGACGCAGAACGGCGGTTTCGGCAGCGCCGCCACCCAGGCGAGGATGTCGGGGTTCTCCTCGAGCTCGAGGCGGGGCGCGCCGTTGCCCTTCTTGATCTTCTGCGCCGAGGGATTCTTGACGCGGTAGTCGGCGACCGCCGCCACCGAAATGAAGATGTCCGCGCTCTTCGCGTCCTTCTTCACCGCCTCGAACATCTCCTGCGCGGTGCGCACGTCGACGCGGGCCACGCCCGCCGGCGTGGGCAGCGGCACCGGCCCGCTGATCAATGTGACCTCGGCGCCCGCCTCCTGAGCCGCGCGCGCGACCGCGTAGCCCATCTTCCCCGAGCTCGTGTTGGTGATGACGCGGACCGGATCGATCGGTTCCTCGGTGGGACCCGCGGTGACGACGACACGCCTACCGGCGAGGCGCTTGGGCTGAAAAAAAAACTGCACGTCGGCGAGGATGTCGGCCGGCTCGGTCATGCGGCCCATGCCCATCTCGCCGCACGCCTGGCCGCCGGACGCGGGCCCGACGATCTGCACGCCGTCGGCGCGCAGCGCCTCGGCGTTGCGCTGGGTGGCCGCGTTCTGCCACATCTCCACGTTCATCGCCGGCGCCACCATCAGCGGGCAGCGCCGGGCAACGCACAGCGTCGAGAGAAGGTCGTCGCACAGCCCGTGCGCGAGCTTGGCCATGAAGTCGGCGGACGCCGGCGCCACGAGGATCAGCTCGCGATCGCGCGACAGCTCGATATGCCCCATCGCATCGTTGACCCGCGCGTCCCAAAGATCGGTCCATACCGGCTGCCCGGAGAGCGCCTGCATCGTCGGAGTGCCGACGAAGCGGGTAGCAGCCTCGGTCATGGCCACGCGCACGTCGGCGCCCGCCTTCACCAGCAGGCGCACGAGCTCGGCGGCCTTGTAGGCCGCGATGCCGCCGGTGATGCCCAGCAATACTCGTCTTCCCGTCAACGCCATCGCGACGCACCCGTTTTAGGGGGAGAAGATTCTAAGGGAAAGCGGGGGGCATGGCGATTTCCGACTGGCCGGTGGAAGAGCGTCCGCGCGAGCGCCTGCTTGCCCTCGGCGCGGCGGCTCTGAGCGACGCCGAGCTGCTCGCCGTCCTCTTGCGCAGCGGGGTGCGGGGAAAGAGCGCGGTCGATCTGGGTCGCGATCTGCTGCGGCAATTCGGAAGCATCACGCGGCTCCTCGAGGAAGGCCCGGCGCGCGCCGAGCTGAAGGGATTGGGCCAGGCAAAAAGGGCGCAGTTCGCCGCGGCGATCGAGCTCGCGCGCCGCTCGACCCGGGAGGAGCTGAAGGCCGGCAGCGCGCTCACTTCGCCAGGCGCCGTGCGGGACTACCTCCGGCTCGCGATCGGCGCGCGGCCGCACGAGGTGTTCGTGTGCATCTGGCTCGACGCGCAGCACCGCGTGATCAGATTCGAGGAGCCGTTCCAGGGGACCCTGACCCAGACCAGCGTTTATCCCAGGGAAATCGTCAAGGCTGCGCTCGCCTGCAACGCGGCGGCAGTGATTTTCGCCCACAATCATCCGTCAGGCGTCGCTCAGCCGAGCCAGGCCGACGAGCTGCTGACCGCCAACCTGAAGGAGGCGCTCGCGCTGATCGAAGTGAGGGTACTCGACCATTTCATCATCGCCGGCAACCAGGCCGTTTCCTTCGCCGAGCGCGGATTGTTGTAGTAAAATCCGCGCCTTTCGCGCATTTCCGGAGTTCGCAATGTCCCGCGTCTGCCAAGTCACCGGCAAAAAGCCGATGAAGGGCCACTACGTGTCGCACGCCAATAACAAGACGATCCGCACGTTCGAGCCCAACCTTCACTACCGCCGCTTCTGGGTCGAGAGCCAGAACCGCTGGGTGCGCCTGCGGGTTTCCACCGCCGGGCTGCGCCGCATCGACAAGCTCGGCGTCGAAGCGGTGCTCGCCGAAATCAAGGCCAGGAACAAGGGTAAATAGCCATGCGCGAAAAGATCAAGCTCGAGTCGTCAGCCGGCACCGGCCATTTCTACACCACCACCAAGAACAAGCGCACCACGCCCGACAAGCTGGAGATCAAGAAGTACGATCCCAGGGCGCGTAAGCACGTCATCTACAAAGAGACCAAGCTGAAATAAGAAGGGCCCGCGGATGCGGGCCTTTTGCTTTGGGATGGTCGGGTCAGCGGAAGGTGTATTGCGCGCCGAGCGTGAGCGTGTCCACGTCGTCCTTCGTTCCCGGAAATCTCACGTGGTAGCGGTCCCAGTCGCCGCGAATCGCCCACTGCGGCGTCAGGCCGATCTGCGCCCCGACGCCGTAGCGCGGGCCCCAGCCGGATTCCTTGCCCGTCTGCACTAGCGCGGGGGAGCCTGCGGTGACCTCCATCTGGCTATAGTTGACGCCGGCCTTGGCGAACACGGAAGAGTTCCTGCCGATCGGGAAGCCGAGCATCAGGGGAATATCGAGTCCGCGGCCTTTGGTTTCGCCGCCGCCGCGGTCGAACGTGCCATAGTCCAGCAGCCCGATCTCGAGGCCGAAGGCGTTATTGAACCTGCCGCCGGCGAAGATCCGGAACGAGGTGTCCTTGTCGTCGCAGCTTCCGCCGGGCGGACAGCTGAGCTGCAGCTTGGATTGGCCTACGCTCGCTCCCGCGTGACCCCAGAAGCCGCTCTGGTACGGCATGCGCCAGGTATCGGTCGTGGTCGGCGAGGTGGTCGACTGCGCCGACACAATGCCCGAGGTCGCGAGGCCGAGCGCGGCGGCTGCGGCTGCGGTGAAGGTACGGTAGTGCATGGGAAGCTCCTTTGGATTAGGCAAGTGCCGGCTCATGCCATGCAAAGGATCTGCCAGACGGCCTGTATGCCTACGGCGACGTTTTGTGGTCCGATCGAGGACAGGCGCCGCCGCGCGGCAGGCTTCGAATGCTCTAAGCGTTCAAAAACAAACGGCGCCCGTGGATCAGGGCGCCGTCGCTGTAGCGAAGAAAATTACGCGGGCAGGTTCCTTGCCGACCTCAGGCGTAGGAGCGAAGGCGGGCCGAAAAGTCCACGAGCGGCGCCACCCCGCTCGCCTCGGCCCGATGGCACCAGTCCTGGAGCTGCCGCAGCAGTTGCTCTTTGGAAGCATGCGAGCGCTCCCAAAGCGCGGCCAGCTCGTCGCGCATGGCAATCACCGTGGCGAGCGCACGCGAATTCTTCAGGGCCTCGGCTAGCCGCGCGCTCTCCGCGCCGGCGGCCGCCTGGCCGCGGAGCAAGGCGCGCTTGAGCGGGCGCAGCACCTCGGCGTCGCGCGGCGACCAGCGCTTGAGCCGCTGCATTTCCTCGGCGTACGTGCGACGCACCGACTTGGCGTAGCGCGAGAGCACGTCGTAGCGGTTGGCGATGATGGCGTGCAGCGTGTCGAAGTCGGCTGCCGGCTTGGGCGGCGCGAAGCGCGGCTGCGGCGCGAGCTTCTTGACCGTGGCGAGGCCGAAGGTCTCCAGCACCCGGATGTACAGCCAGCCGATATCGAGCTCGTACCACTTCGACGAGAGCTTCGCCGAGGAAGCGAACGCGTGATGGTTGTTGTGCAGCTCTTCGCCGCCGATCAGGATGCCCCAGGGCACGATGTTCGTGCTCGCGTCGGCGACGTCGTAGCTGCGGTAGCCGAAGAAGTGGCCGACCCCGTTGATCACTCCCGCGGCCCAGAACGGAATCCAGGCGATTTGCGTGAGCCAGACGAGCGCACCAGGCACAACGCCGAACGCCAGAAGGTCGGTGAGCAGCATGACGACCACGCCGACCACGGCGTAGCGCGAGTAGACGTTGCGCTCCATCCAATCGTCCGGCGTGCCGTGGCCATAACGCTCGAGCGTCTCCTTGTTGTAGGACTCCTTGACGTACAGGAATACGCCGAGCCAGAGCACGCGGTTGATGCCGTAAATCTGCGGGCTGTGCGGATCCTCCGCGGTCTCGCATTTGGCGTGGTGCTTGCGATGGATCGCGGCCCACTCCTTGGTGACCATGCCGGTGGTGAGCCACAGCCAGAAGCGGAAGAAGTGCGAGACCACCGGGTGCAGCTCGAGCGCCCGGTGCGCCTGGCAGCGGTGCAGATAGATCGTGACGGCGGCAATGGTGACGTGCGTAAGGCCGAGCGCGGCGGCTACGTAACCCCACCACGGAAGATCAAAGAAACCGTTCATAATCATTTAGTTATATAACGTCCTAGGCCATGGTCAAGCGGCGCGGGCCATTCTACGCGAAGCCCGGTGGCCGCGTCGTAACTTTTGTTAAGCCGCCCGTCAGAAAAGGGAGCTTTTGAGACCCCGCCCGCGTGCAATTGTTCCTTAGCCTGCGCGCCGCTCGAAAGCCGCTGCGAAAAATCCGTCGGTCCCATGCACGTGGGGCCAAAGGCGCAGGCGCGCGCCCGCCTGCAGCGGCAGCCGCTGCTCGGCGAGCAGCGCGTCGCACGACAAGGACGCGAATTCCGGGCTCGAGGCGGCGAACTCGTCGGCGATGGCCTCGTTCTCGGCTTTCAGGATGCTGCAGGTCGCGTAGACCAGCCGGCCGCCGGACTTCACGAGACGGGAAGCGGCACGCAGGATGGCGCGCTGCTTTTGCACCAGCTCCGTGACTGCCTGCTGCGCGTGGCGCCACTTGAGGTCGGGATTGCGGCGCAGCGTGCCGAACCCGCTGCAGGGCGCATCGACGAGAACGCGGTCGAGCTTGCCCGCCAGGCGTTTTGCCCGCGCGTCGCTGTCGCCCGAGAGGGCGATGACATGGATGCTGGTGACGCCGGCGCGAGCGGCGCGCGGGCGAAGCGCGGCCAGCCGTCGGGCCGAGATGTCCATCGCGTACACGCGACCGGTACCCCGCATCAGCATGGCGGTGGCGAGCGCCTTGCCGCCGGCGCCGGCGCAATAATCGCCCACCATTTCGCCGCGGCGCGCGCCGAGCACCCAGGCGAGGACCTGGCTGCCTTCGTCCTGCACTTCGACCAGGCCGTCGCGAAAAAGCGCATGGCGGTTGATCGCCGGCTTGCCCGCGACGCGCAGGCCGGCCGGCGAATAGGGAGTGGGCTGCGCGTCGACGCCATCGGCCGCCAGGCGCGCGCGCGCGTCCTCGCGGCTGATCCGGGCAAGATTGACCCGCAAGTCGAGCGGCGCCGGGTTCAGCATCGCCGGGGCGATGCGCTCCACCTCGGCCGCGCCGTAATCGGCGACCAGCATGTCCCAGAGCCAGTCCGGCAGGTCGGCGCGCACTGCGGCCGGTACGCCTGCGAAGGAGAACGCGCGGACTTGCTCGGCGAGCCGCGGCTCGACCAGCCCCTCGAGCGAGCGCGCCGACAGGCCGAGCACCTTGATCGCGGCGGCAGCGACGAGCGCCTCCGGCGCGGACGAGCCCACCGCCGCAGCCAGAGAGCGACGCCTGCGCAGCACCGCGAATGCCGCGTCCGCGACGAAGCCGCGCTCCTGCTGGCCCAGCTCGGGGTGAGCACGGAAATAGCGCGACAGGGTCTCGTCGGCAGGTTGCGCGAACTCGAGCAGCTGCGACAGCGCCGCCGCGGCATGACGCAGCGTACCGCGGCCGAGCCTCACGGCGTGGCGATCTTGGTCGCCACCTGCTCGTAGCGCGTGCCGTCTTTCTCGGTCACCAGAACTCTCACCGGCAGATAGCCGAGCTCCCGCGCGAGCCAGACTTCGGAGCGCTCGTCGCCGCTGCCGCGGAAGAAGCGCACCGCGTCGAACTCCCCGATCGGAACCTTGACCCGCTCGCTGCCGCCGTTCGTGTAGACGTGATGCGACTGTCCACGCCCGTCGAACAGATCGAACACCACCTCGCGCCGCTGCGGCGCAAAGGCAAGGTCGAGCAGGAAGGCGAGGCGATCGTGCGCGTTCGGCGGCAGCGGCTCGGTGCGTGGTTCGCCCTTGTATTGCAGCGTGACGGTGTTCGCCTTCCAGTCGAAGCTCGCGCGCGCGGTATTGCGGCCGGTGCGCTCGTCGGTGAATTCGACCGGCTTCAGACCTTCGGGCGTAACCATGCCGCGGCTCGTGCGCCGGGTGGTGCCGCGCAGCGCGAGGATTCCTCGCCCCTTGGTGGTCTCGGTGATCTGGTAGTTGCGGCCGTCGTGCTCGAGCGCGTAGGTCACCTCGGCAAGCGTGATGCCGTTGCGGCTCGTTTCATAGGTCATCTCTGCCTGCCGCGGCGGCGCACCCCATGCCGCGGCGGCGAAGCACGCAAGCGCCCAGGCGAGGGCCTTAATCGGGAGCGAAGACCGCTTGCTCATGACTTCCCTTAACGCGGACCGCCCCCGAGTTGATGACAAGCTCGCCGTCGAGGAACCAGCGCGCAGCCCGCGGGTAGATGACGTGTTCCTGCCGCAGGACGCGCGCCGCCAGGCTCGCCGGCGTGTCGTCGGCGCGCACCCGAACCGCGGCCTGAATCACGATCGGCCCGTGGTCGACCTCGGCGCCGACGAAGTGAACGGTGCAGCCGTGCAGCTTGACGCCGGCGGCCAGCGCGCGCGCGTGCGTGTCGAGGCCCGGAAACGCCGGCAGCAGCGAGGGATGGATGTTGAGCATGCGACCCTCGTAGCGAGCGACAAAACCCGGCGTCAAGATCCGCATGAAGCCGGCGAGCACCACGAGGCGGGGCGCCAAGCGCTCGATTTCGCCGCCCAGCGCCGATTCGAACGCCTCGCGGTTGGCGAAGGCGCGATGCTCGACCACCCGAGTGGCGACGCCCCGGGCCGCGGCCAGCTCGAGGCCCCTGGCGTCGGCGCGGTTCGCGATGACGCCGCTCACGGGCAGGCCGGCCTCGAGCAGCGCCTGCAGGTTGCTGCCGCGCCCGGAAATCAGCGCGACGATCAATTTTCGCGCCGGCCGATCATCGCTTCCGGCCGCACCCAGCGATCGAAGTCCTGCGCGCTGACGTAGCCCAGGCCGAGCGCCGCTTCGCGCAGCGTGCTGCCGTCGTGGTGCGCCTTCTTGGCGATCTCGGCGGCGCGGTCGTAGCCGATGTGCGGCGAGAGCGCCGTAACCAGCATGAGGGAGCGCTCGACCAGCTCGCGGATGCGGCCCTCGTCGGCCTCGATCCCGCGCGCGCAATGCTCCTCGAAGGAGCGGCAGCCGTCCGCGAGCATGCGCGAGCTCTGCAGGAAGGCATGGATGATCAGCGGCTTGAACACGTTCAGCTCGAAGTGCCCGGAGGCGCCGCCGAAATTCACCGCCACGTCGTTGCCCATCACCTGCGCGCTCACCATGGTGAGCGCCTCGACCTGCGTGGGGTTCACCTTTCCCGGCATGATCGAGCTGCCGGGCTCGTTCTCCGGGATGCGCAGCTCGCCGAGCCCCGAGCGCGGCCCGGAAGCGGCGAGGCGGATGTCGCTCCCGATCTTGAAGAGCGCGGCGGCGAGCGTCTTCAACGCGCCGTGCGCGAATACCAGCGCCTCGTGGCCGGCCAGCGCGGCAAACTTGTTGGCCGCGGGCGTGAACGGGCGCCCGAGCTCCGCGGCCAGGATCGAGCATACCCGGGGCGCGAAGTCGGGATGCGTGTTGAGGCCGGTCCCGACCGCGGTCCCGCCGATGGCCAGCTCGCACAGCCCCGCACGCACGCTCTGGATCGCGCCGGCGGCATGCTCGAGCTGCGCGACGTAGCCCGAGAACTCCTGTCCCAGCGTGAGCGGGGTGGCGTCCTGCAAGTGCGTGCGGCCGATCTTGACGATCGCCTCGAATGCCGCGCTCTTCTCGCGCAGGGTCTGCCGCAGCCGCGCGGCCGCGGCGAGCAGGTCGTCGAGCGCCAGCGCCGCGGCGATGTGCATCGCGGTCGGAAACACATCGTTCGACGACTGGCCGAGGTTGACGTCGTCGTTGGGATGGACCAGGCGCTTCGCGCCGCGCTCGCCGCCGAGGAGCTCGGAAGCGCGGTTGGCGAGCACCTCGTTGACGTTCATGTTGCTCTGCGTGCCCGACCCGGTCTGCCACACCGAGAGCGGGAATTCCTCGTCGTGCTTTGCCGCGAGGACCTCGTCGGCCGCGCCCCGGATGGCTTCGGCTTTCTTCCTGTCCAGCAAACCCAGCTCCGCGTTGACGGCCGCGGCGGCTTGCTTGACGCGTACCAAGGCGTAAATCACGGCAAGCGGCATGCGCTCGCTCGAGATGCGGAAGAAGCGCAGGCTGCGCTCGGTCTGCGCGCCCCACAGGCGAGCGGCCGGCACCTCGATGGCGCCGAAGCTGTCCTTCTCGATGCGGGTGCCGCCCATCGCGGCCGCTATGTTACTTCTTCAGCAGGCTGCGCAGCATCCACGCGTTCTTTTCGTGAACCTGCAGGCGCTGCGTCAGGAGGTCGAGCGTCGGCTGGTCGTTGGCCTCGTCGGCCACGCTCAGCGCCTCTCGCGCGGTGCGCACCACCGCTTCCTGGCCTTCGATCAGCAGCTTCACCATCTCCTCGGCGCGCGGCACGCCCTCGGTCTCCTTGATGCGCGCGAGGCGTGCGTATTCGCGGTACGTGCCGGGGGCGTACTCGCCCAGCGAACGGATGCGCTCCGCGATGGGGTCGATGGCGTTCCACGTCTCGGTGTACTGGTCCATGAACATCTGGTGCAGCGTCTGGAACATCGGCCCCTCGACGTTCCAGTGGAAGCTGTGCGTCTTCAGGTACAGCACGTAGGTGTCGGCGAGCAGCCTGGACAGGCCCTGCACGATCGCGCCGCGCTGCTCGGCGGGGATGCCGGTATTGATTTCCATAATGGCCTCGTCGGTGTCGATAGCCTCAGTCTAGGAAGGCCCCGCGCGCTCGTCCATTGAATTCTGAGAATGAGACCGATAGGCCGGGACTTTCCTACTTCTCGGGAAGGTCGAACACCAGCACCTCGGCGCCGCGGCCGCGCTCGACCACGATCGGACCCGAGTCGGTTTTCAGCGCGTCGCCGGCGCGCAGCCCGTGCCCGTTGACGCTCACCTCGCCGCGCGCGACGTGCACGTAGCCCTTGCGGCCCGGCGCCAGCGGCTGCTCGGCGCGCTCGGCGCCGTCGAACAGGCCCGCGTAGACGCGCGCATCCTGATGGATCGTGACCGAGCCCTCGGCGCCGTCGCGCGATGCGATCAGCCGCAGCCGGCCGCGCTTCTGGTCGGCGCCGAAGCGCTTCTGCTCATACGAGGGCTCGATGCCGGCGACTTCGGGCTCGATCCAGATCTGCAGAAAATGCGTCACGCCCGATTTTTCGTTGTTGAACTCGCTGTGCCGCACGCCGCGACCCGCGCTCATCCTCTGCACGTCCCCCGGGACGATGGTCGAGCCGTTGCCCATGGAGTCCTCGTGGCCGAGCGAGCCCTCCAGGACGTAGCTCAGGATCTCCATGTCGCGGTGGCCGTGGGTGCCGAAGCCCGAGCCCGGCTGCACGCGGTCCTCGTTGATCACGCGCAGCGCGCTGTAGCCCATGTGCCGCGGGTCGTAGTAGTCGGCGAAGGAGAAGCTGTGGTACGAGTCGAGCCAGCCGTGGTTGGCGTGGCCGCGCTCGGCGGCGCGCCGCAACTCGATCACGAGGCCGGCTGCGACTGCTGCGCGGCGAGCTCCTGGTGCACCTTCGCCATGTCGAGCGCCTTGGCCTGCGAGATGATCTGCTCGAGCGCGCTGCCGGGAAGCGCGCCGGCCTGCTGGAACAGAATGATCTTGTCGCGAAACACCATGAGCGTCGGAATGGAGCGGATGCCGAAGCTGCCGGCAAGCTCCTGCTGTTCGTCGGTATTGATCTTGCCGAACACCACGTCGGGGTGCGCCTCCGAAGCTTTCTCGTAGACCGGGGCGAAACCGCGGCAAGGGCCGCACCACGGCGCCCAGAAATCGATGATCACCATCGCGTTTTCATTGACGGTCTTTTCAAAGTTCTCTTTGGTGAGATCGACGGTGGGCACGGCGGCTTGCCTTTCGCGGAAAGGGGGCAGTGTACTCTAGACAACCATGTACGTAGGCCGGTTCGCACCTTCGCCGAGCGGGGCGCTGCACTTCGGCTCGCTGGCGGCTGCCGCGGCGAGCTGGCTCGACGCGCGCGCTGCGCGCGGCCGCTGGCTGCTGCGCATCGAGGACCTCGATGCGCCGCGCGCGCAGCCGGGCGCCGCCGACGACATCTTGCGTGGTCTCGAGCGCTTCGGATTCACCTGGGATGGACCAGTCCTTTATCAAAGCCTGCGCGGCGCGCGCTACGAGGCGGCGCTGGAGAAGCTGCAAGCGAGCACGTATTGGTGCGGTTGCACGCGCCGCGAGATCGCGGATTCAGCGCTCGGCCTGGCGGCGGACGGCGCGCAGATCTATCCGCGCACCTGTCGCAGCGGCCTGCCGGCCGGCAGGGCGGCGCGCGCGCTGCGCCTCGACGTGGGCCGGCACACGGTATCGTTCGTGGACCGCGTCCAGGGACCGCGCGAACAGGACCTCGCGCGCGAAGTCGGAGATTTCGTGCTGTATCGCGCGGACGGACAGGTTGCCTATCAGCTCGCCGTGGTGGTGGACGACGCCGAGCAGGGCGTCACCGACGTGGTGCGCGGCGCCGACCTGATCGACTCGACCGGCCGCCAGATCCACCTGCAGCGCCTGCTGGGCTATCCGCAGCCGCGCTACCTCCACGTCCCGGTCGCGGTCAACGCGAGCGGCGAGAAGCTCTCGAAGCAGACCGGCGCACCGGCGCTCGACCCTTCGCGCCGCGACGAGCTGCTGGCCCGGGTGCTGGCGTTTCTGGGCCAGCGCGCCACTGCCGACCTCGACGAGGCCGTCGCCGACTGGGACCCCGGCCGGATCCCTCGCACGCGCATCAAGCCGGTCGACGTCGTATGACGGTGGTGAGGGCGCCCAGCACGCAGACGAGCGCGGCGACCTCGGGCCAGCGCGGCCGCTCGCCGAGGAACACCACGCCGCTCAGCACGCCGATCACCGGGATGATCAGCATGGCGACCGAGAACACGCCGACCGGCACCGAGGTGGCGAGCTTGATCCACGCCCAGTGCGCGAAGGCGAAGGAGACGAAGACGTTGTAGGCCACGCCAAGCGCCGGCGCCAAGCTCACCTCGCGGAGCACCCGCACGTCCTCGAGGAGCGCCGTGCCGACGAAAATCGGCACGCCGCCTAGCAGCATCATCCAGGCCGTGTACGCCCCGAGCGGCATTCGCACGGGCAGGCGCTTCTGCAGCACCGTGCCGAGCGCCCACGTCAGCGCGGCGCCGAGCACCATGAGCGAGCCCGCCGGCGCAGCGCCCAGGCCGAGCAGGCTTTCGCCCATCAGCAGCGCGAGCGCGACCGTCCCGAGCGCAAGACCGCCGAGACGCCGCGGCGTAATGCGCTCGCCCAACACCCATACCGAGAGCGGAATCGCCCAGATCGGCATGGTGTAGGCGAGAACCGATGCGCGTCCGGACGGTATGAGCGCCACGCCGAAGGCGATGAGCATGTTCCAGCAGGTGATGTTCAGGAACGCGAGAAGCGAAAGCCGGCCCCAGTGCCCTTTGGGTACGGCGAGCGGCTGGCCCCCCACGCGCAGCGCCGCGAACAGCACCGCCGAACCCAGGCCCAGGCAGAGGCTCCGAAAGGTCCAGGGCGGCACCTCGCTCAGCGCCACCTTCATCGCGGTCCAGTTGAAGCCCCACGCGAAAGTGAGCGCCGCCAGCACCCACCACAGGTGCCGTGGCAGATGATCCGGCTCGCCGCTCAACGTCGCACGCGCAGCGGCATCGCTTTCATCCCGCGCAATACCATCGAATCGATCCATTCCAGCCGCGGTGCCGCGAGCTCGATTGTCCTCCAGCGCTCGAGCAGCGCCGGCAGGGCAATCTGGCCTTCCAGCCGGGCCAGCGGGAAGCCGAGACAGATGTGCGCGCCGAAGCCGAAAGTGAGATGCGGCACGCCACGGCGCTGCAGGTCGAGGCGATCCGCGGCTTCGTATGCGCGCGGATCGCGGTTGGCTGCATTCATGAGAAGGAACACGCGCTCGCCCCGAGCGAACGCCTTGCCGTGCAGGGTCTGGGGTTGCTGCACGATGCGAACCTGCGCGCCGATGGGGCCGTCGTAGCGCAGGAGCTCCTCGATCGCGGAGGCGGCGAGGTCGGGCCGCTCGCGCAGCAGGGCGAGCTGGTCCGGAAAGGCGAGCAGGGCGCGCAGCCCGTTCGCGATGTGATGGGTGGTCGTCTCGTGCCCGGCGAAGAGCAACAGCACGCAGGTGGCAACCAGCTCGTCGTCGCTCAGCCGCTCGCCCTGGTCTTCGACCTGGACGAGCTCGGTCAGCAGGTCGCGCGCGGGACGCGCGCGGCGCATCGTGACGAGATCACGGAACAGGCCCGCCATCTCCGCGGTGGCAGCCTCCGCGCGCGCGTACTTGTCACGCGCATCGCGGGCGCTGCCGATGAAGAGCGCCATTTCGTCCGACAAGCGCTTCACGCGCGGCAGCTCCCCCCTCGGGACGCCGAGCATATGCATGATCACCAGCGCCGGCAGCGGTCCGGCGAACTCGGCGATCAGGTCGAATTCGTCGCGTTCCTGGAGCGCATCGAGGAGCCATCGGCTGATCGTTTCGACCTCTCCGCGCAGGGCATGGATCGAGCGCGCGTTGAACACCTTGGCGGCAAGGCGGCGCAGGCGGGTATGCTCCGGCGGGTCGCGAAAGACCATCCACAGCGTGAGGTAGCGCATCAGTTGCGCGACCTGCGCGGCTTCCGCGCTGGGGAGCGCGGCGAAGAAGGGGCGCAGCCGGTCCGAGGACATGCCGGCGGTGTCCAGACACACGTGCCTGACGTCGTCGTAGCGGGTGAGGACCCAGGCCTTGAGCGGGGGACTCCAATGAGCGGGGTCCTCGTCCCGCAGCCGGTTGTACAGCGGGAAGGGGTCGGCGACCACGGCGGGATCGTTCGGCCGGTATTCGAGTGGCACGGTCCGCAGGATAGCCCGGCCGACGTAAGGAAGCCCTAACTTATGCCCTGTCGTTGATTGTGCGACACAACAACCGACTCATTGGTTACCGGCCAAACCCCTTGACTTTCGACATCATGGGCCTACAATGCCGATTGTTGCATTGCACAAATAGCTCACCAGCCCGTCCAACAGCGAAAGCACAGGAGCCCGACAAATGTACGTAACCCCCGAACAAATCCAAGCGGCCAGCAAAGCGAACGTCGAGGCGTTCCTGGCCGTGGCCAACACCCAGTTCGCCGCTCTCGAGAAGCTCGCGAACATCCAGGCGAGCGCGATGAAGAGCGCGTTCGAAGACTCGATCGCCAACACCCGCGCGCTGCTCGGCGCGAAGGACCTGCAGGAGTTCGTGAGCCTGCAGAACTCGTTTGCCCAGCCGACGATCGAGAAGGCCCTCGCCTACTCCAAGAGCGTGTATGAAGTGGCGACCGGCGCCAACGCCGAGCTCTCCAAGGTTGCCGAGCGCCGGGTCGCGGAGTGGAACGAGAACTTCGTGAGCCTGCTCGACAAGGTGTCGAAGAATGCCCCGGCCGGATCCGACGTGGCCGTCGCCGCGGTGAAGTCGATGCTCGCAGCCGCGAACTCGGCGTACGACAACTTCACCAAGGTGGCGAAGCAGGCGACCGAAATCGCCGAAGCCAACGTCGCCGCCGCCACCGAGACCGCCCGCGGCCTCGCCAAGACCAAGAAAGCCGCCTAAGCAGTCGCAGTCACAGGCATCGCCAAGCCCGCCTCAGGCGGGCTTTGTTTTTTCAGCGGCCGAAAAAGGAAAGCCGGCCTCCCGGACCGCTCGTCGCAGCGCCTCGGCGGCTTCCTTCACCTGCGCCGGATCGCCGCGTACGCCGAGCTCGACGTGCCGCCGGCTGCCGTCCTCGCCCATCGAGGGCAGGCTGAACACCTTGACGCCGGCGTAGGCCGCCCCGACGGCCTCCATCGCTGCGATGAGCTGGCTCTCGCCGGCGTCGAACACCAGGATCGACTCCTCGGTCCAGCGGTCGCGGTCGAACAGCTGCCGGTACCGGTTGTCCAGCACCCACTCCACCATCGGCCGCGCCATCTGCGGAAACCCGGGCACGAAGTGATGCTCGCCGTACGAGAAGCCCGGGATGCGGTTCACCGGGTTCGGAATGATGCCCGACCCCTCGGGGAACTCGCCCATTCGCAGCCGCGCCGGCGTGGTCTCGGCGCCGAAGCGTCCCCGGATCTCGCGCTCGGCTTCCGGATGCAGGACCAGCCCGACCCCGGCGGCCGCGGCGACGCACTGGCGCGTGTGGTCGTCGGGCGTCGCCCCGATGCCGCCGAAGCTGAACACCGCCTCTCCGGCGTCGAGGCTGCGGCGAAATGCCGCGGCCAGCCGTTCGGGCTCGTCGCCCAGGTACTGGGCCCACGCGAGACGGAGCCCCCGCCGGGCGAGGGCTTCGATCAGGAAGGAAAAATGCTTGTCCTGGCGCTTGCCGACCAGGATTTCGTCACCAATGACATAGGCGCCGAACAATCAGGCAGCCTTCTTGGCCCATTCCTGCAGCTCCTCGAGGCCGCCGACGTGCCTGCCGTTGACGAACACCTGCGGCACGGTACCCCGGCCGGTGATCGCGCCGACGACCCGCGAGCGGTCGCTGTGGTCGAGCTTCACCTCCGAGTAGGCGTAGCCCAGGCTCTTCAGCAGCGCCTTGGCCTTGGCGCAGAATCCGCATCCCTCGCGCGTGAGGATCGCCACCTGGTCGGGCTTCTTGGCCTTGGGATTGATGTAATTCAGCATTGTATCGGCGTCGGACACCTCGAACGGATCGCCCGGCTTCTCGGGCTCGATGAACATCTTCTCGATGACGCCGTCCTTCACCAGCATGGAATAGCGCCATGAGCGCTTGCCGAAGCCGAGCTCGCTCTTGTCGACGAGCAAGCCCATCTTGCCGGTGAACTCGCCGTTGCCGTCCGGAATCATCGTGATGCTGCCGCACTCCTGCGTGCGGGCCCATTCGTTCATGACGAACGCGTCGTTCACCGAGATGCACGCGATGCGGTCGACGCCGTTGGCGAAAAATGCGGGCGCGAGCTCGTTATACCGCGGCACGTGGGTGGAAGAGCAGGTCGGGGTGAACGCGCCCGGCAGCGAAAACACCACTACCGTCTGGTCCTTGAACAGCTCATCGCTGGTGAGCGTCTTCCATTCGCCGCCTTCGGTGCGCGTACGGAAGCTCGCCTGCGGAATCCTTTGTCCTTCACGATTCTCGAACACTGTCAGCTCCGATCAAAATGGTTCAAACGGGATTCAAATAGTGGAGCGACACAGTGTACGCAGCGGAGTTTCCGCGGCCCAATCTTTTGTTCGCATGAGCGTCATAGGGCCGCTCAATCGCGCAGCTCCTGGAGCGCGCCCAACAGGTAGCGGATGAACGCGAGCCCGAACAGCACCGGCCCGATGAAGCCGACGAATGGCACGTAGGCGAGCAGCGCGAACAGCAGCCCGAGCGTGAGCAGCGCGCCGCGCCGCTCGCGGAAAAGGCGCGCCATCTCCGCGGCTTCGGCGTGCTCGGCGAGCGCGTCGTAGCGCAGCAGCTTCTGGTTCCCCCAGGCGAAGATGGCGAGCGGAATCAGCGGCCACAATGGCGGCAGGAGCCAGAGCGGCAGGCTGACCAGGAAGAGCAATGCCATGCCGCCGAGCGCCGCAACGCCGTTCCACACGCTGCCCGCGACGCTGCCGCCGCGCCTGCGCTCGAGCGCAGGAAACGAGCGGCTCGCCACGTGGTCCACCATCTTCTGCATGCCGAAAGCGCCGAGGATAAAAAGCGCGGTCAGATAGACGAGCGGCACGAGCAGCAGCACAAGCACCACGTAGGCGGCGACCGAGGCGGCACCGCCGAGCTCGAGGTGCAGGAAGCCTGCCGCGGGCGCGAGCCAGCGCTGGAACAGCGCCGCCAGCGCCGCGGCGAGCCGCTCCCAGAACGCGGCGGCGACGGCGCCCCAGAATACGAGCGACACCAGCATCGGCCAGACCATGAGCCAGAGCATGCGCGGATGCAGCAGGTTGGCGAAGCCGTACAGCAGCGCGCCGGCTACGTTCATCGGCGCAGAGTCTCCCACAGTTTCGACAGGCGCTTGACCGACACCGGCACCGGCGTCTTCAGCTCCTGCGCGAAAAGCGAGACCCGCAGCTCCTCGAGCAGCCAGCGGTACTGGGCGAAGCCCGCGTTCTCTCCGCCTTGCCGCGCGCGGGCGGCGGACTCCCTGCGATACGGCTGCTCCAGGCTCGCCACTTCCGCGGCGAGACGCGCGTCGCGCGCCGGATCGGCGCGTGCCTTGTCCAGGCGCAGCGAAGCTGCCTTGAGGTAGCGCGGCAGGTGCTGCAGGCGCTCCCACGGCGTGCGGGCGAGCCAGCCGTTCTCGAGCAGGCGCGCAAGCTGCTGCTTCACGTCGCCCGCGGCTTGCGGATGAGCCTTCTCCAAGGTGTTCAATTTCTTCTCCAGCGCCGCGCGCTCGGCGAGGATGCCGGCCGCGGTGCGCGAGATCTCCTGCGCGATCAGCGTGAAACGGCTGCGGCCCTCGTCCACGCGGCGGGCGAACTGGGCCTGCAGCGTCGGCACCGAATCCTGCAGGAAGGTGCGCGCCAGCGCCGCCGCGATCACGTCGCTTTTCAGCGGGCCGAGCGCTGCATCCCTGGCGAGGGAGCGCTCGAGGTCGCGGATGCGGTCGCGGAAGGCGATGGCCAGCAGCCGCAGCACGCCGGCGCGATGCAGCTCGCGCGCTTTCTCGGGCGAGTCGAAGACCTGAAGGGTGACTGCCGCATTGGCACCGTCCCCGGCGTCGACCAGCGCCGGATAGCCGACCAGGGTGTGGCCGCCGCGCTCGATCTCCATCAACTCGGGCAGATCGCCCATGGTCCAGCCGGTATAGCGCTCGCCTTCGTCGATCGGGGCTTCCTCCTGCAGGATCGCCTCGGTTTCCTTTCCCAGCTTGCGCTTCAGCTCGGCTAGGTTGCGTCCCATCTCGAGCTGCCGGCCGTCGTCGCCCAGCACCCGGAAGTTCATGTGCAAGTGCGGCGGCGCCGAGTCCGGGCGGAAGGCATCGAGCGGGACGTCGAGGTTGAATTCGCCGCGCACATAGCGGCGCAGGGCTTCGGCCAGCGGCAGGTCGACGGGCGGCACCGCGGCGCTGAACGCGGCGGCGAAGTCGTCGAGCGTGCCGAGCTTGTGGCGCAGGCGTTGCGGCATCGACTTGGCCAGCGTGCGCACCTTCTCCTTGAGCAGCCCGGGCACCAGCCACTCGGTGCGCGCCGCCGGGACCTGGTTGAGCAGCGCGAGCGGTACGTTCATCGTCACGCCGTCGCGCGGCGAGCCGGGCTCGAAGTGGTACTCGAGCGCGTAGCGGTTCGGGCCGAGCTCGAGCGACGGCGGAAAGTTCTCCGTGGTGATGCCCGCGGCCTCGTGGCGCATAAGGTCTTCGCGCGAGAGGTGCAGCAGGCGCGGCTTTGCCGCTTCGGCTTGCCGGCGCCAAACTTCAAATTTTTTTGAAGAATTGACTTCCTTGGGAATGCGCTCGTCGTAAAACGCATGGATCAGCTCGTCGTCGACCAGGATGTCCGGGCGGCGCGACTTGTGCTCGAGGCGCTCGATGTCGGCGACCAGGCGCCGGTTGTGGGCGAAAAACGGCGCGCGGCTGTCCAGGTCGCCCTGGACCAGCGCCGAGCGGATGAAGAGGTCGCGCGCCAGATCCGGGTCGAACGGCGCGAAGGGCACGCGCCGGTTGGCGTAGACGGGCAGGCCGTACAGTGTGCCGCGCTCGAGCGCCACCACCTCGCCGCGGTCCTTCTCCCAATGCGGATCGCTGCGGCTGCGCTTGAGAAGATGCGCGCCGATTTCCTCCAGCCAGCGCGGTTCGATGCTCGCCACCGTGCGCGCGAAGAGGCGCGTAGTCTCCACGAGTTCGGCCGCGACGATCCACCTGCCCGGCTTCTTGGTCCACGATCCCGGATGCACCCAGAACTTGATGCCGCGCGCGCCGGTGTATGACCCCTCCTCGTCGCGCAGTCCCACGTTGCCCAGCAAGCCGGCGAGCAGCGCGCGGTGGATCGCGCGATAGCCCTCGGCTCGCAGTTCTCCATGCGCCGGCTTCACCGAGGATTCCGGCCAATCGAGCGCCTGCTTGAGCTGCTCGTGCACATCGCGCCACTCGCGCATGCGTGGGTAAGACAGGAAATTCTCGCGGCACAGCCGCCGCAGCCCGGACTCGTCCTGCAGCTTCCACAGCTTGAGGAACGAGAGGAAATCCGACTGCTCGTCGGCAAAGCGCGCGTGGCGCTCGTCGGCCGCCTCGGCGCGTTCCAGCGGCCGCTGGCGCGGGTCCTGCACCGAGAGCGCCGCGGCGATGACGCGCACCTCCGCGAGACAACCCTCGTCGCGTGCGGCAACCAGCATGCGGGCAACCCGCGGATCGAGCGGGAGGCGTGCCAGCTCCGATCCCACCTCCGTCAATTCGCGGCTTTCATCCACCGCGCCCAATTCCGTCAGCAGCTCATAGCCGTCGGCGATAGCACGAGGATTGGGCGGATCGACAAAGGGAAATGCCTCGACTTCCCCCAGTCCGAGGCTCTTCGCGCGCAGGATCACCGAGGCGAGCGAGGAGCGCAGCACCTCGGGATCGGTGAACGCCGGCCGCTTTGCGAAATCCTCCTCCGAGTACAAGCGGATACAAACGCCGTCGGCGACGCGGCCGCAGCGCCCGGCGCGCTGCTGCGCCGCAGCCTGCGAGATTGCCTCCACGCGCAGCATCTCGACCTTGTTGCGGTAGCTGTAGCGCTTGACCCGCGCGTCGCCGGTATCGACTACGTAGCGGATGCCCGGAACGGTCAGCGAGGTCTCCGCGACGTTCGTCGCCAGCACCACGCGGCGCTGCTTCCCCGGCTTGAAGACCCGGTCCTGTTCCGCGGTGGACAACCGCGAGTACAGGGGCAGCAGCTCGAGCCCTTTCGGGCCTTTCCGTCTCAGGGTGTCGGAGGCGTCACGGATCTCGCGCTCGCCCGGCAGGAAAACCAGGATGTCGCCTGGGCCCTCGCGGCACAGCTCGTCCACCGCATCGGCGAGAGCCTGCTCCTCCTCGTCGCGCGTCGTGTCTTCGGCGTCTCCGCCGACAGGGCGGTAGCGGACATCGACCGGGTAGAGGCGGCCCGAGACTTCGATCACCGGCGCGTCGTTGAAGTGCTTCGAGAACCGCTCGGCATCGATCGTGGCGGATGTAATGACCACCTTGAGGTCACGCCGGCGAGCCGCCAGCTGCTTCACATATCCCAGAAGAAAATCGATGTTCAGGCTGCGCTCGTGCGCCTCGTCGATGATGATGCTGTCGTACTGGCGCAGCTCGCGGTCGCCCTGCGTCTCGGCGAGCAGGATGCCGTCGGTCATCAGCTTGATCGCGGTGCGGCTGCCGACCTGGTCGTGGAAGCGCACCTTGTATCCGACCAGCCCGCCGAGCTCGGCGCCGAGCTCCTCGGCGATGCGCGCCGCGACCGAGCGCGCGGCGATGCGGCGCGGCTGGGTGTGCCCAATGCGCCTGCGTGGGTCCATCTCCAGCAGGATCTTGGGTAGCTGCGTGGTCTTGCCCGAGCCGGTCTCGCCGCAGACCACGACTACCTGGTGCCGCTCGAGCGCTGCCCGAATTTCCTCGCGGCGCGCGCTGACCGGAAGCGCGGGGTCGAAGCGGATTTCGCGGCTCATCGATTCGGCGAATCGTACTAGGTCGCTCGCGCAAGACGCGGCGACGTACCCGGCGACAAGTCGCGCGGTATTACCCGACGCTACGGCGCCGATTCGGCTGGACGCAGCGTTACCGCGGAGCGACAGTGGTGCCGCGACTTACAGCAAAGCGGGGGGACAAAGAGGGGGGACCGCACAGCGGGGGGATCAGCGGGGGAAAGGGGAGGCGCCCCAGCGCCTCTTCCGGTTTAGGGGGCGCGTGCGCGCCCCCTTTTTTTATGCTCGCAGGCCCGCCGGACGCGCCAGATGCGGCGCGAGCCGGGGCCGGAACACGAGCTCCACGTCCTGCCCGGAGAGCGACCGGAGCGAGCGCTGCAGCTTGTGCTCGTCGGGCGCTTTGACGGCGAGGAAGGCGCTGGCATGCGACGGATGGCTCGCCCAGGCGACGATCACCGCGACGTTGCAGACCTGCGCTCCCTGATGGTGGACCGCCATGAAGTAGCGGCCGGTGATATCGCGCGTCGGTACTTTCACGGTGATGAGCGAGCGGCGCAGCAGCTGCTTCGCCGAGCGCGGCAGGAGGAATCCGTCTCCGGAGAGGCCGATGCTGAACGACGGGCAGACAAAGCCGAATTCACGTTTGCGTGCGAAGACCGAGGTGGTGTTCTCCAGGCGCTTGGCGGCCGCGGTCAGCATGAGCACAGCCTACCGCCAGCCGCCTGTTACGCCCTATAAAGGAATTCACACACCTTAAGATCGCCTACGCTAGTGCCTTCGGACCGCGTGCCCGGGGTGGAAATCAGAGCTTGCCTTGGCGCTGCTCGACTTCGTACCACTCCAGGGACCTCGACACGTAACGGGCGATCAGGTCCACCTCGAGATTCACCCGGAACCCGGCGCGCAGGCGACTTAGGGTGGTCACCGCGAGCGTATGAGGGATCAGGTAGACCTCGAACAGGCTGCCCTCCACGCGATTGACCGTCAGGCTCACGCCGTCGATGCAGATCGAGCCCTTGCGGGCGATGTAGCGGGCAAGCTCGTGCGGAGCGCGCACCTCGAGGACGCCCTGCTCGAAGCGGGTCACTTCTCCGACGCCGTCCACGTGGCCGGCGACGAGGTGGCCGCCGAGGCGCTCGCCTACGGCGAGGGATTTTTCAAGGTTCACCGGGCCTGCCTGGTCGAGGCCCGCGGTGACGGCAAGCGTTGCCGGGCTGACGTCGGCGCCGAAACCGCGCGCGCTGAGCGAGGTGACGGTGAGGCATACGCCTTGCACGCAGATGGAATCGCCGACGCCGACGTCGGCCATGTTCAGACCGCCGCTGTCGACCTCGAATGGCCGCGTGCGCACGATCTCGCCGAGCGCCTGCACGATCCCGGTAAACATGGCGCGCAGGTTACCGCAAAGCGCGCGCGCGCGGCTTCAGTCCTCGACGAACTGCTTATGCCACCACTTCTCGATTTGCTTGTCGAGCGACAGGGCGGAAGCGGCGAGCGCCATCACCAGCGTCCCGACCGCGATGGAATTGATCCCCGGCACCGCCGCGGTGGCGAACCCGAGGAAGAATGGCGCGGCGGCAAGCCAGGTGCCGGCTGCGAGGTTCAGCCATTCCACGAACTCCGTATCGAAAGCGACCTCGAAGTGCGAGCCAAGCGCGAGCGCGATGCCCATGAACGCGGCGTTGCCGGTGGCGAGGTGCTCGTCGTCCGCGTAGCCGCAGATCCACGGCGACATGGCGAGCCAGAGTCCGAGCGCGAAGCTCGCCCATCCTTGCCATCTCGCCGCTGTTGCGTCCCGCACTGTGACCTCGGCATCGCTGGGTTACGATTGGACCCATCAGTTTGGACCTAGCAAGTTACCTGCCGTTCGGGGATCGAGCGTCGTAGCGGCCTGAACTACGTGTAGCGATGCAACGACATATCGAGTTGATCGGCGCGGCCTGGGGCCTGGGAGGCGCCGATCCCGGCTGCGCCGAGGCCCCCGAGGTGCTGATTCCGCTCCTCTCGGAGCAACTCGCGCGCGGTGCAGCCCAGGTCTACTTGGGGCCGATGCTGCACCCTTCGCCCAAGGAGCGGCGGAAGGAAGCGGCGGTAAGCAAGCTCAACGCGGCGCTCGCCTCGGCGGTCGCGGGCGCGATGCGGCAGGCGCGCCTGCCTTGCGTGATCGGCGGCGACCATAGCTGTGCCGGAGGAACTTGGGTCGGGGTCGCGCGCATGCTCCAAGGCGAGCTCGGCCTCATCTGGATCGATGCCCACATGGACAGCCATACCCCCGGAACCAGCCACACCGGCAGGCTGCACGGCATGCCGCTCGCGTGGCTGCTCGGACAGGCCGACGACGACCTTTACGGGTTGTCCGCCGGCGTGGTCGATCCCGAGCACGTCGCACTGATCGGCGTACGCAGCTACGAGCCCGAGGAAAAGGAGCGGCTCGATCGGCTCGGTGTCCGGGTGTTCCACATCGAGGAAGTCGGGAGGCGCGGCCTCGACACGGTGTGCGACGAGGCCTTGAGGATCGCGACTGGCGGCACCTCCGGATTCGGCATCAGCATCGACCTCGATGCGGTAACCCCGGAGGAAGCGCCGGGCGTCGGCACTCCGGTCCCCGAGGGTATCGTCGCGGCCGAGCTCGCGCGCGCCCTGCGCCGCGTCGGCTCGAGACCCGATCTCGTTGCCGTCGAGCTCGCCGAATATCTGCCGCGCCTCGACCCGGACGGGCGCAGCGCCCGGGTCGCGATCGACCTGCTGCTCGCCGCGTTATGCGGGACGCGCGAGAATCCGCAGGTCCTCGCCTAGCCGGTCCAGCGAAACGAGCTTCAGCTTGCGCCGCTCCTCCAGGGCGCCGACGGCGGGGAGGTCGAGCATTCCCTGGGCGCCGTCGCCGAGGAAGCTCGGGTTGAGATAGACCAGGAACTCGTCCACGCAGCCCTCGCGCACGAGCGAGCCGTTGAGGCGGAAGCCGGCCTCCACGTGCAGCTCGTTCACGCCTCGGCGCGCCAGTTCCTCCAGCATGCGCGGCAGCTCGACCTTGCCCTGCGCGTTCGGCAGCACCACCACCTCCGCGTTCGGCGGCGCGGGCGCCGCGCGCGCCGCAAAGATGAGCACCTTCGGGCCCTGCAGGATCTGCGCGCCGCGCGGGGTCTCCAGCCGGCTGTCGACGATCACGCGCAGAGGCTGGCGCGGGGTCTCCACTTCCCGCACCGTTAGGCGCGGATCATCCGCCGTGACCGTGCCGATCCCGGTGAGCAGCGCACAGGCGCGCGCGCGCCAGCGGTGGCCGTCGCGCCGCGCCTCGGGACCGGTGATCCACTGCGAGGTGCCGTCCGCGAGCGCGCTGCGGCCGTCGAGCGTGGCGGCGATCTTGAGGCGCACCCACGGACGGCCGCGCTGCACCCGCGAGAGGAAGCCGAGATTCAGCTCGCGCGCCTGCGCTTCGAGCAGGCCATGCTCGAAGCGGATGCCCGCTGCCGCGAGCGCGTCGCCGCCGCGCGCCGCCTGCGGGTTGGGGTCGCGCTGCGCCGCGACCACCCGGGCGACTTTCGCGTTGACCAGCGCTCCGGCGCACGGCGGCGTGCGGCCGTGGTGGCTGCAGGGCTCGAGATTTACATACACCGTGGCACCCGCGGCGCGCGGGCCCGCGGCCTGCAGGGCCAGCGCTTCGGCGTGAGGCTCGCCGGCCTTCTCGTGCCAGCCCTCGCCGACGATCGATTCGCCCTGGGTGATGACGCAGCCGACGCGCGGGTTGGGGGTGGTCGTGAACAGGCCCTTCTCCGCGAGCGTCAGCGCGCGGCGCATCATCGCCTCGTCGAACGCCGAGAACACGGCCTAGCGTTTCTTTTTTCGCGTAGCCTTGATTTCCTGCACCGCTTCGCGGAAGTCGTCCGGCGTCTCGAAGCTGCGGTACACCGAGGCGAAGCGGATGTAGGCGATCTTGTCGAGCTTCGCCAGCTCGCGGATCACGAAATCGCCCACCCGGCTGGTCGGCACCTCGCGCTCGCCGAGCGAGCGCAGCCGCTCGATCACGCGATCGACCGCCCCTTCCACCTCCTCGGTAGCCACGGGCCGCTTGCGCAGCGCGAGCATCATGCTGCCCATCAGCTTGTCGCGGTCGAAATCGGTGCGGCTGCCGTCCTTCTTCACCAGCCGCGGCATCTTGAGATCGACCCGCTCATAGGTGGTGAAGCGTTTTTCGCATTGCACGCACTTCCTGCGGCGGCGGATCGTGTTCGCCTCGAGGCTCGCCCGCGTGTCGACGACCTGGGTGTCGTCCGAGCCGCAGAAAGGGCATTTCATGCGTACACCGGGAACCGGGCACAGAGCGCCTTCACCTGCTCGGCGACGCGCGCGACGCCTCGCTCGTCACCCGGGCGCTCGAGCACGTCGGCGATGAGGTGCGCGAGCTCCTTGGCCTCGGCGGCGCCGAACCCGCGCGTCGTCATGGCCGGCGAGCCGATGCGCACCCCGCTGGTGACCATCGGCTTCTCGGGATCGTTGGGAATCGCGTTCTTGTTCACCGTGATGTGCGCGCGCCCGAGCGTGGCCTCGGCGTCCTTGCCGGTGATGCGCTTGCTGCGCAGGTCGACCAGGAACATGTGGCAGTCCGTGCGGCCCGAAACGATCCTCAAGCCGCGCTCGGAGAGCACCGCGGCCATGGTGCGTGCGTTGTCCAGGACCTTCTTCTGGTAGGTCCTGAACTCAGGCTTGAGCGCCTCGCCGAGCGCAACGGCCTTGGCGGCGATCACGTGCATGAGCGGACCGCCCTGCAGGCCCGGAAAGATGGAGCTGTTGACCGCTTTTTCGAATTCGGACAAGCCAAAGATCATTCCGCCGCGCGGCCCGCGCAGCGTCTTGTGCGTCGTGGTGGTGACGAAGTGCGCGATGCCCATCGGCGAGGGGTAGAGACCCACGGCGATGAGCCCGGCGTAGTGCGCGATATCGGCCATCAGCAGCGCCCCGCACTTGTCGGCGATGTCGCGGAAGCGCTTCCAGTCGATGGCGAGCGAGTACGCCGAGGCTCCGGTGACGATCAGCTTGGGCCTTTCGGCAAGGGCGATTCTTTCCGCGGCGTCGTAGTCGATCTCCTCCCGGTCGTTCAACTGGTACGAGACCACGCGATAGAGCTTGCCGGAAAGGTTCACCGGCGAGCCGTGCGTGAGGTGGCCGCCGTGGGCGAGCGACATGCCGAGGATCGTGTCGCCGGGCTTGAGCGCCGCCGTGTACACCGCCTGGTTCGCCTGCGAGCCGGAGTGCGCCTGCACATTGGCCCACGGCGCGCCGAAAAGCTTCTTGGCGCGCTCGATGGCGAGCGACTCGGCGATGTCGACGTACTCGCAGCCGCCGTAGTAGCGCCTGCCGGGATAGCCTTCCGCGTACTTGTTGGTGAGCTGGCTGCCCTGCGCGATCAGCACCTGGCGGCTGACGTAGTTCTCGGAAGCAATGAGCTCGACGTGGTCCTCCTGGCGCTGGTTCTCGAGGCGGATCGCGTTCCAGAGCTCGGGGTCGGACTGGGCGAGAAGGTCGGGCGATAGCATCGGCAAATTTTACCGGTATCCTAGGGACATCATGGATCGAAAGCCGATCAGCCGTTTCCCGGTGCCGGAACTCAAGGATCTGCCTCGGGATATCCGCGAGCGGATCCTGGCCGTGCAGGACAAGGCCGGTTTCGTGCCCAACGTGTTCCTGGCCCTCGCGCACCGGCCCGAGGAGTTCAGGGCTTTCTTCGCCTACCACGACGCGCTCATGGAAAAGGCCGGACCGGTCACGAAGGCCGAGCGCGAAATGATCGTGGTCGCGACTTCGGGCGCCAATCAATGCCAGTATTGCGTGGTGGCGCACGGCGCGATCCTGCGCATCCGCGCCAAGCAACCGCTGGTCGCGGATCAGGTCGCGGTGAACTACCGCAAGGCGGACATCACGCCGCGCCAGCGCGCCATGCTCGACTTCGCCATGAAGGTCTCGCAGCGCTCGCACGAAGTCGGCGACGCCGACCTGGAGCCCCTGCGCGCGCACGGCTTCTCGGAGGAGGACATCTGGGACATTGCCGCCATCAGCGCGTTCTTCGCACTGTCCAATCGAATGGCGAACTTCCTCGACATGAGGCCGAACGACGAGTTCTATCTCATGGGCCGCGCCGAGACGCCCAAGGAGCCGGCTAAACGTTGAGCGGCGGCGCGAGGTCGCCGGGCGTGTCGATGTCGCGCAGGATGCCGGGGTCGCCGACGGGGATCTTGAGCAGCCGCCTTTCGTTCTCCTTCAGCAGCGCCTTGGCGCCCTCGTCTCCGCCGCAGGCGAGGAGCTGGTCGAAGAAGACGCCGGAGATTCCGACCGGATGGCCGCGCCGCGCGCGCCAGTACGGCGCCGCGAGCGGCGCCCCCGCGGCGAGCGCGTCGCGCACCGCCGCGATCGACGCGGTGCGCACGAACGGCATGTCGGCGAGCGCGACGAGATAGCCCTCGGCCCGGCCGGCCGCACGCACGCCGCACGCGAGGCTCGCACCCATGCCCTCGGCGGCGTTCTCGCAAACCACGATCTGACAACCCTCGTCTTTCAATAGAACCGCCAGGTCATCCGCACCGGGCTTCACGACCGCGAAGATCGCCGGCACGATCGAACGGAGGTGGCGCGCGGCCTGCACGGCGATCGGCACGCCGTGCGGCAGGCGGTGGGACAGCTTGTCGGAGCCGAAGCGAGTCGCGGACCCCGCGGCCAGCAGGAGCCCGACGATGCTCAAGTCTCGGTCTTGACTTCGCAGGCGGACGGATCGTAGCGCCGCTCGGGCTTCGCCGCCCAGGAGGGCTCGCTCACGCCGTGGCGCACCGCGGTCATCTCGGCGAGGATCGCCAGCGCGATCTCGGGCGGGGTCTTGGAGCCGATGTACAGGCCCACCGGCCCGCGCAGGCGCGCGATCTCGTCGGCCGACACGTCGAACTCCTTCAGCCGCTCGCGGCGCGCGTCGTTGTTCTTCTTCGAGCCGATGGCGCCGACGTAGAACGCCGCCGACTTCAGCGCCTCCATCAGCGCCAGGTCGTCGAGCTTGGGGTCGTGCGTGAGCGCCACCACCGCGCTATGGCCGTCGAGGTTCAGCTCGCGCACCACGTCGTCGGGCATGCCGCGGTCGAGCGGCACACCCGCCAGGTCCCAGCCCGCGGCATACTCCTGGCGCGGGTCGATCACCACTACGTGGTAGTCGAGCATGTGCGCCATCTCGGCGAGGTAGCGCGTGAGCTGGCCGGCGCCGATCAGCACGAGGCGCCACCGCGGGCCGTGCACCGTCGTCAGCACGCGGCCGTCGAACTCGAGCACGTCCTGCCAGCGCCCGGGCTCGAGCGTGCTGCGGCCGCTCTCCAGGTCGAGGCGCCGCCGGACGAGCTGCTGCGTGCCGATGCGCTTCAGGAGCTCCGCCACGCCGCTCGCGTCGGAGAGCGGCTCTATGACGAGCTCGAGCGTGCCGCCGCAGGGCAGACCCCAGCGCGTAGCCTCCGCGTTGGTGACGCCGTAGGTGATGAGCTCGGGCTTGCTTGCCGCGACGACGTTATCGCGCACTTTGTCGACGAGGTCGTCTTCGACGCAGCCGCCGGACACGGAACCGACGATCTGGCCGTCGCCGCGGATCGCCACCATGGCGCCCACCGGGCGCGGCGCCGAGCCCCAGGTCCGGACGATCGTGCCGAGCGCGACGCGCTGCCCGCTCTTGCGCCAGCCTTCGGCGGTCCTCAAGACTTCGATATCTACGCTATCCATGCGGCAAGCTATCCATGTGGAAATGTTAGCGCAACTCGGCACCCGCGGGCGCCTGCGCCGTCGGTGAGCTCCATGCGAGCGCCATGCCCGCCCGCGATCTCGCGCACGATGGCTAGACCCAGGCCGCTCCCGGTGCCGCGCGTGCCCGGCACGCGGTAAAAACGCTCGAGCACGCGCTCGCGCTCATGCGGCGCGATGCCCGGGCCATCGTCTTCCACCTCGGCAAAAGACTGGCCGTCGCGCTGGCCGGTGCGCACGGTGACGCGCCCGCCGGTGTGCGAGTACTGGATCGCGTTGTGCACCAGGTTCGCGAGCGCCTCGCGCAGCAGCAGGGCGTCGCCCTGCACCGGCGCCGTATCGAGCTCGAAGCCGAGATCCACGTCGCGCTCGAGCGCCTGGTGCACCCAGCCGTCGGCCTCGGCTTCCACCACGCTGCGCAGGTTCACGTCGGAGGAGCTGCCGCGCGCCCCGGGCTCGGCGCGCGCCAGCGCGAGCAGCTGGTTGGCGAGCCGCGCGGTGCGAATGGTTGCCTGGTGCACCTGCTCGATCTGCGTGCGGATCGACTCCGGCAGCGGCTGAGCGAGCGCGAGCTCGGTGTGCGCCTGCAGCCCGGCGAGCGGCGTGCGCAGCTGGTGCGCTGCGTTGGCGATGAAGCGCTGCTGGTTGCGGGCCGCGAGCGCGACTTCATCGAGCAGTCCGTTCAGCGCCGACACCAGCGGGCGGGTTTCCTCCGGCGCCCCGGCGGCGTCGATCGGGCGCAGGTCGCGCGGCGAGCGCGCCTTCAGCTCCTCGGAAAGGCGTGCGAGCGGCCCCAGGCCGCGCCCCACGCCGAACCACAGCAGCACCAGCGTGGCGAGCGCGATCAGGATGCCCGGCAGCAGGCTCGAGATCAGGAACTCGCGCGCGAGCCGCGTGCGCTTGACCATGGTCTCGGCGACGAGCACCGTGCAGGTCAGGTTGCCGCAGGGCGCCGGCGCGGTGACGATGCGCACCGCCTCGCCCCTGAACCTGGCGTCGTACGAGGTGCTGCGCTCCGACACCGGCAGCTTGTCGTCGCCCGCGATGTGCGAGCCGCTCGGCGACAGGACACGGTAGAACATCTTGTCGTAGCGGTCGGTGCGCAGCGCCGTCTCGACTTCTGGCGGCAGGTCGAGGCGGTAATCGCCTTCGTTCGTGCGTACGTGCGCGGCGATGGCGGCGGCGATGTCGGAAAGCGCCTGGTCGTAGGCCTCGTTGGCCGGCTCGATCGACGAGTAGTAGCCGACCACTGCGCCGACCGCGAGCAGCGCGGCGATCGGCGGCAGCAGCAGGCGTAGCAGGTGTGCGCGTAGGCTGCGCGCGGGCATTGCCTGGCGGCCTAATGCGGCGCGGGCTTGAACTCTTCGAGCATGTAGCCGAAACCGCGCACCGTGCGGATCTTGATCCCGGCGGGCTCGAGCTTCGAGCGCAGCCGCGATACGTACACCTCGATCGCGTTCGGCGAGAGGTCCTCGCCCCAGCCCGCGACCGCCTGGATGATCGCCTCCTTCGAAACGATCTTCTCCACCTTCGCGAGCAGCACCTCGAGCACCGCCCATTCGCGCGCCGCGAGCTCGAGCGGCTCGTTCTTGAGGAAGGCGCGGCGCGCCACCGTATCGAGCGCGAGCGGGCCGTGCACGATGCGCGGGCCGCCGTGGGCCTGCGAGCGCCGCAGGAGCGCCCGGACCCGCGCCGTGAGCTCCGGCATCGCGAACGGCTTCACCATGTAGTCGTCGGCGCCGAGGTCGAGGCCGCGCACCCGGTCTTCGACCGCGTCGCGCGCCGTCAGCACCAAGACAGGAATCGGCTTTTCCGCCGCCCGCAGGCGGCGCAGCACCTCGTAGCCGTCCATGCGCGGCAGGCCGATGTCCAGGATCACCAGGTCGAAGTGCTCCTGGGAGGCGGCCAGCACGGCGTCCTCGCCGCGCTCGGTGACGTCGACGGCATGGCCTTCGGCCTCGAGGATGCGGGACAGGCCCGAAGCGAGCGGGGCGTCGTCCTCGACGATGAGCAGTCTCATAGGGGATCGAAGAGTGGGATTCGAAGGGCTTCGCGATGATAAGCGATTCCATATTATGCGCGCGGCTTTCGCAGCGCACCATTGCCGCCCCGCAACCGCGGGGCTAGGATGGCTCCTCTTCAGAAGGCACCCATACCCCCGGAGGCTTGCATGTCGGTCAAGGTATCCATGAAGGTCAATGGCAAACCCGCTGCGGCCGAGGTCGAGGCGCGGACGCTGCTGGTCACCTTCATCCGTGAAAACCTGCGTCTCACCGGCACCCACGTCGGCTGCGACACGGCGCAGTGCGGCGCGTGCACCGTGCTCATGAACGGGCGCGCCATCAAGAGCTGCTCGATCGTCGCGATGCAGGCGGAGGGCGCCGACATCATGACGATCGAAGGCGTGGCGAAGCCCGACGGCACGCTGCATCCGATGCAGCAGGCCTTCAAGGAGAACCACGGCCTGCAGTGCGGCTTCTGCACGCCCGGCATGGTCATGAACGCGCTCGATTTCGCCAAGAGCCATCCGAATTGCACCGAGAAGGAAGTGCGCGAAAGCCTGGAAGGGAACCTCTGCCGCTGTACCGGCTATCACAACATCGTGAAGAGCATCATGGCGGGGGCGCGCGCGATGGGAGGCAAGATATGAACGCCCCGCTGATCGGTGCGCGCATCCAGCGCAAGGAGGATTACCGGTTCCTCACCGGCGCCGGGCAGTACACCGACGACGTCGCGCTGCCGCGCCAGAGCCATGCCGCTTTCCTGCGCTCGCCGCACGCGCACGCCAAGATCAGGAAGGTCTCGATCGACCAGGCGAAGAGCGCGCCGGGAGTGCTCGCGGTCTACACCGGCGCGGACCTCGCCGCTGCCAAGGTCGGCGGCCTGCCCTGCGGCTGGCTGATCACCGACGTCAACGGCCAGCCCATGAAGGAGCCGCCCTACCCCGCGCTCGCCCAGGGCAAGGTGCGCCACGTCGGCGAGCGCGTGGCGGTCGTCGTCGCCGAGACGGCGGCCCAGGCGCGCGATGCGGCCGAGTTGATCGACGTGGACTACGAGGTTCTGCCCGCGGTCACCGACGGCACCAAGGCAAAGGGCGGATCCGCGCTGCACGAGGTCGCGCCCGACAACACCTGCTACGTCTGGGCGTTGGGCGACAAGGCCGCCGTTGATGCTGCTTTTTCAAAAGCAGCTCACGTCACGAAGCTGGAGTTCGTGAACAACCGGCTCGTGCCGAACGCGATCGAGCCGCGCGCGGCGAATGCGTCCTACTCGCGCGCCGAGGACGGCTACACGCTCTACGTCGCCAGCCAGAACCCGCACGTCGAGCGCCTGCTGATGACCGCCTTCGTGCTCGGCCTGCCGGAGAACAAGGTGCGCGTGGTCGCGCCCGACGTGGGCGGCGGCTTCGGCTCGAAGATCTACCTGTACCCCGAGGACGTGGTCGTCACCTGGGCGTCGAAGCAGCTCAACCGGCCGGTGAAGTGGACCTCCGACCGCAGCGAGGCGTTTCTCTCCGACGCGCACGGCCGCGATCATGTCACGCTCGCCGAGCTCGCGCTGGACAAGAACGGCAAGTTTCTTGCGATGCGCGTGCGCACCAATGCCAACCTCGGCGCGTATCTCTCGACCTTCGCCTCGTGCATTCCGACGATCCTCTACGCCACGCTGCTCGCGGGCCAGTACACCACCCCGCTCATCTACTGCGAGGTCACCGCGGTGTTCACCAATACCACGCCGGTGGACGCCTACCGCGGCGCAGGCCGCCCCGAGGCGACCTACGTGGTCGAGCGGCTGGTCGAAACCGCGGCGCGCGAGCTCAAGCTCGATCCGGTCGAGATCCGGCGCCGCAATTTCATCAAGACCTTTCCCTACCAGACGCCGGTCGCGCTGTGCTACGACACGGGCAACTACGAGGCGACCCTGAGCGCGGCGCTCGACATCGCCAACGTCGGCGGTTTCCAGAAACGGAAAGAAGAGTCACTGAAAAAAGGCAAGCTGCGCGGGATCGGCTACGCGTGCTACATCGAGGCCTGCGGCATCGCGCCGTCGAACGTCGCCGGGAGCCTCGGCGCGCGCGCCGGGCTGTTCGAGGCCGGCGAGATCCGCGTGCACCCCACCGGGACGGTGACGGTCTTCACCGGCTCGCACTCCCACGGCCAGGGGCACGAGACCACCTTCGCCCAGGTCGTCGCCGACCGCCTCGGGCTGCCGATCGAGGCGGTCGAGATCGTGCACGGCGATACCTCGAAGATCCTCTTCGGCATGGGCACCTACGGCTCACGCTCCCTCGCCGTGGGCGGGACCGCGATCGTGAAGGCGCTGGACAAGATCGTCGCCAAGGGCAAGAAGATCGCGGCGCACCTCATGGAGGCCGCGGAAGCCGACATCGAGTACGACCGCGGCGTGTTCAAGGTGGCGGGCACCGACAAGCAGAAGGCCTTCGGCGAAGTTGCTTTCGCAGCGTACGTGCCGCACAACTACCCGCTCGACAAGCTCGAGCCCGGGCTGAACGAGAACGCCTTCTACGATCCGACCAACTTCACCTTCCCTGCGGGCACCTATGTCTGCGAGGTGGAAGTGGACCGCGACACCGGCACGACCGAGATCGCCTCGTTCACGGCGGTGGACGACTTCGGCAAAGTGATCAACCCGATGATCGTCGAGGGGCAGGTGCACGGCGGCCTGGCGCAGGGCATCGGCCAGGCGCTGACCGAGGGTTGCCGCTACGACGACAGCGGCCAGCTCCTCACCGGCTCGCTCGCCGACTATTCCATTCCCCGGGCCGCTGACGTGCCGACGTTCAAGATCGACACGCGCGAGACGCCGTGCACGCACAATCCGCTCGGCGTGAAGGGCTGCGGCGAAGCGGGTGCGATCGGCGCGCCCGCGGCGGTCATCAACGCGATCACCGATGCGCTGGGGGTCAACGACCTCGCGATGCCGGCCACGGCGCAGACCGTGTGGCGCACGCTCCAGAAAAAAGCAGCCTAGGAGAATCCACCCATGCATGCATTCGAATACCACCGTCCATCCACCACCAAGGACGCCCTCGCCCTCGGCGCCCAGAAGGCCGAGGGCCGCTACCTCGCCGGCGGGCAGAGCCTGGTGCAGGCGATGAAGCTGCGCCTGTCCTCGCCGAGCGACCTCATCGACCTCGCCGGGCTCGGCGAGCTTAGAGCGCTGTCCGCGGATTCGGGCTCGGTGACCGTCGGCGCCATGGTGCGCCACGCCGAGGTCGCCGCGTCCCCGGCGGTGCAGAAGTCGATTCCCGCGCTCGCTCAGCTCGCCGGCATCATCGGCGACCGGCAGGTGCGCCACATGGGCACGATCGGCGGCTCGCTCGCCAACAACGATCCGGCGGCGGACTACCCTGCCGCGGTGCTCGGCCTGGGCGCCACCATCACCACCAACAAGCGCAAGATCGAGGCCGACAAGTTCTTCAAGGGACTCTACGAGACGGCGCTCGAGCCGGGCGAGCTCATCACCCAGGTCACGTTCCCGGCGCCCAAGCGCGCGGCGTACATGAAATTCAAGAACCCGGCCTCGCGCTTCGCGCTGGTCGGCGTCTTCGTCGCCGATTTCGGCGGAAATGTACGAGTGGGCGTGACCGGGGCGGGACCCTCGGCCTTCAGGCAGGCCGAGATGGAAAAGGCGCTGGCGCAGAAGTTCGCGCCCGAGTCGGTCGCCAACATCAAGGTGAAGGCCGACGGGTTGAACAACGACCTGCACGCCTCGCCCGAGTACCGCGCCCACCTGATCACCGTGATGGCGAAGCGCGCCGTGGAGGCCGCGCTCAAATAGCCATCCCCGTCTTCTGAGGAGGAGGTGGGGGAAAGCCCGCCGGAGAGACGACTTCGGCGGGCTTTCTATTGGGTATTCAGCGCATTTTGGTCCGCTCTGCCTTCGCGCGCGCCGCGCCGACCGCGGAGTGGACGTCCTTGCGCTCCTCGGGCGGCGGCAGCACCGCCTTGAGACCGAGCGATTCGAGTGCGAGCTCGCGCGCCCAGCCCTTCGAGTGGTACAGGTGCTCGTCCTCCTGGTCCTCGACCTCGGCATAGGCCTGCTTCAGCGCCTTGCCTTCGGCACCGGTCGCCTTCTTGGACACCTCGCCGATCAGCCCCCAGTTGGCATGGTCCTTGGTCTCTGCCAGCACGACGCAGTCGCAGGCGACGCATTGTGCGCCTTCCTTATCGCCCGTCGCCAGCGCGGCTTCCATCGCCTTGACCAGCGACTGGCCCATGGCGTGCACGATCTTGCGACCAGGGGTCTGCTCTTCGGGATCGAGCTGCATCTGGGTGCAGACGTCGTGCAGGATCTGCACGTGACGCTCGGTTTCCTGGTGGTACTTCTCCCATTCTTCCTTCAGATCGTCGTTGACTGCGCATTTCAGCGCGGCCTCGTAGACCTTGACCCCGCCCAGCTCATGCTCCAGGGATTGGAGCAGGAGCTCCTTGACCATCGCCATTTCCATTCGTATCTCCTTGGTTGGTGTCCGGTCCCCCGAGCAAGCGCTATGCCGTGCCGGCCGAAACGGGCTGGCGGCACCCCGGTAAATCCCGCAAAATGCTCAGCCCCATGACGAAACCGCTGCCCAAGTCAATCGACGAGACCCAGGCCCTGCTCGCAGGCGGGGAATACGTTGCCGACCGCAGCCTCGCGACCTCGCTGTTTCTCGCGCTCGCCATGCAGCGGCCGCTGTTCCTCGAGGGCGAGGCGGGCGTGGGGAAAACCGAGATCGCCAAGGTGGTGGCGCAGGCGCTCGGACGCGACCTGATCCGCCTGCAGTGCTACGAGGGCCTCGACATCGCGCAGGCCGCCTACGAGTGGAACTATCCGCGCCAGATGATCGAAATTCGCATGGCCGAGGCCGAAGGGGTGAAGTCCCGCGAAGGCCTGGAGCAGGACATCTTTTCGGAGCGCTTCCTGGTGCGCCGGCCGCTGCTGCGCGCGCTGCAATCGGCCGGGGCGCCGCCGGTGCTGCTGATCGACGAGCTCGACCGCACCGACGAGCCCTTCGAGGCCTATCTTCTCGAGGTGCTGTCGGACTGGCAGATCACGATTCCCGAGATCGGCACGGTGCGCGCCGCCGAGCCGCCCGTGGTGGTGATCACTTCCAACCGCACGCGCGAGATCCACGACGCGGTGAAGCGGCGCTGCTTTTACCACTGGGTCGACTACCCCGACGCGAAGCGCGAGCTCGAGATCCTGCGCCGCAAGGCGCCGCGCGCGGCGGAGCGGCTCTCGCGCGAGGTGGTGGCGTTCGTGCAGCGCCTGCGCACCAGCGACCTCTTCAAGCAGCCGGGGGTCGCCGAGACCATCGACTGGGCGAACTGCCTGGTCGCGCTCGACCGCGTGGCGCTCGATCCGGAAACCGTCAACAACACGCTCGGCGTGCTCCTCAAGTACCGCGACGACCTCGAGCGCGTGGCCGGCGCCGAAGCCGAGCGCATGCTCGCGGAAGCGCGGGCGGCGGCGTGAATCCCGCCTCCTTCCTGAGGAAGCTGCTCGGCGGCGGCCAGAGCGCGGTCGAGCGCCGCACGCGCGAGCTGGTCGGCCTGTGCGAGGCCCTGCTCGCCGAGCGCGGCGAGTACACGAGCACGGCGCTCGCGCGCGACGCGCTCACCGCCTGCCAGGGTCTCGACGAGCGCTCGCGCGAGGACTTCTTCGACGTGCTGGCGCGGCACTACTCGCCCTCCCCGGAGGCGGTGTCGCGTGCCGCCGGCGAGTACCAGGCCGATCCGTCGCCCGCCAATTTCGCGCGGCTGCAGGAGACGGTCGAGCCGCCGCGGCAGGAGATCTTCCGCCGCCTGAACATGGCCCCTGGCGGCACCGCCACCCTGGTGGAGATGCGCAGCCAGCTTCTCAAGGGCATGAAGGCGCATCCCCACTGGCGGGTGATCGACTACGACCTCATGCACCTGCTGCGCTCGTGGTTCAACCGCGGGTTCCTGCGCCTCGAGCGCATCGACTGGCGCACTTCGGCGATCGTGCTCGAGAAGCTGATCCAGTACGAGGCGGTGCACGCGATCCAGGGGTGGCGCGACCTGCGCCGGCGCCTCGAGTCCGACCGGCGCTGCTTCGCCTTCTTCCATCCGCAGCTGCCGGAGGAGCCGATCATCTTCATCGAGGTCGCGCTCACGCGTGGCATGAGCGCGCACGTGCAGCCGCTGCTCGACCTGAAGTCGCCGGTGGCGGTGCCGGCGAACGCCGACTGCGCGATGTTCTACTCGATCACCAACTGCCAGGAGGGCCTGCGCGGCATCTCGTTCGGCAACCTGCTGATCAAGCAGGTCGCCGAAGACCTGAAGCGCGAGTTCCCGCACCTGCGGCGTTTCGCCACGCTGTCCCCGGTTCCCGGATTCCGCCGCTGGCTCGGCGAGCACGGCAGCCCCGAGCTCCTGAAGAAGATCGAGGACCCCGCCTGGCACCTGGGCGAGGTGCCCGAGGCGGTGCAGGCGCAGCTCACGCGTCTTTGCGCGCGTTACCTGCTGCATGCCAAGCAGGGCGACGAGCCGCTCGATCCGGTGGCGCGCTTTCACCTCGGCAACGGCGCGTCTCTGGAACGCCTGAACTGGATGGGCGATACCTCCGAGCAGGGCATGGCGCGCGCGGCGGGCCTGATGGTGAACTACGTCTACTGGCTCGCGGAGGTCGAGCGCAACCACGAGCGCTACTTCCGGGAGCACGTGGTCGTGGCCGCGCCGGCGGTGGAGAAGCTCGCCCGCGAGGCGGTGCCGGCCGCCGAAAAAGGCAAGGCCGCTTGACAGAAGGCCGTTTGGCCGAAAACGTCATGCATTTCGCGCGCCTGCTGCGCGCAGCGGGCCTGCGCATCGGCCCCGACCGCGTCGTCGACTGCGTCAAGGCCCTGGAGATGGCGGGGGTGAGCGAGTTTCCGCTGCGGCGCGAGGACTGGTACTGGACCATGTCGGCGGTGCTGCTCTCGCGCAACGAGCAGCGGCCGATCTTCAACCAGGCCTTCAACATCTTCTGGCGCGACCCGAAGCTCGCCGAGCGGATGATGCAGCTCATGCTGCCGCAGGCCTACGGCCGCGCGCCCAAGCCCGAGGAGCAGCAGAGCCAGCGCCTGACCGACGCGCTGTTCAGCCAAAAACAGCAAGAAGCGAAAACCGAAAAGGTCGAGCTCGAGGCACGTCTCACCTTCTCCTCGCGCGAGGTGCTGCAGCGCATGGACTTCGACACCATGTCGGCGGCGGAGCTCGCCGAGGCGAAGAAGCTGATCGCCGGGCTGCGGCTGCCGCTACCCGTGATCAAGACGAGAAGATTCCACGTGGAGCGCAACGGCAGGCGGGTCGACCTGAGAAAAACCCTGCGTGAATCCCTGCGCGAGGGCGGCGACGTGATCCCGCTGGTGCGCGCCGCGCCGCGCGAGCTGCATCCGCCGCTCGTCGTGCTGTGCGACATCTCGGGGTCGATGAACCCCTACTCGCGCATGTTCCTGCACTTCCTGCACGCGATCACCAACGACCGCGACCGCGTGTCGGTGTTCGTGTTCGGGACGCGCCTCACCAACATCACGCGGCAGCTGCGCCATCGCGACGTCGACGTGGCGATGGCTCGGGTGGCCGAGGCGATCCGGGACTGGTCCGGCGGCACGCGCATCGGCGCCAGCCTGCGCGAGTTCAACTGGCGCTGGAGCCGGCGCGTGCTCGGGCAGAACGCCTGCGTGCTGCTGGTGTCCGACGGCCTCGACCGCGAGGCCGGCGAGGGACTCGGCGACGAGATGGAGCGGCTGGCGAAGTCCTGCCGCTACCTGGTATGGCTCAACCCGCTGCTTCGCTACGACAAGTTCGAGGCGCGCCCCGCCGGCGTGCGCGCGATGCTGCCGCACGTGGACCTCTTCCTGCCGGTGCATAATCTCGACAGCCTGCTCGACCTGGCCAAGGCGCTGAGCGGCCCGATGACGAGACGAGAGGAGACCCGCGCATGGAAATGAGCGCCGAGCAGGTGATCCCGGCCTCCCAGCAGCAGACCTGGGACGCGTTGAACGACCCCTCCATGCTCAAGCAGTGCGTGCCGGGCTGCGAATCGATCGACCCGATCGGCGACAACCAGTACCAGGTGCTGATGGTCGCGCGCGTCGGACCGGTGAGCGCCAAGTTCAAGGGCAAGCTCACGCTCTCCGACATCCAGCCGCCGAACTCGTACTCCATCTCCTTCGAGGGCCAGGGCGGCGCCGCCGGCTTCGCGAAGGGCGGCGCGCAGGTGCGCCTCTCGCCGGAGGGCGAATCGACCCGGCTCGCGTACGACGTGAAGGCGAACGTCGGCGGCAAGCTGGCGCAGATCGGCTCGCGCCTGGTCGACGCCGCGGCAAAGAAGGTCGCCGGCGACTTCTTCCGCAACTTCAACCAGAAGGTGGGCGAGCTGCATGGAAAGAGCAACCCACCCGGCTGAAGAGCACGCCGACGCGCATCCCGCGCCTGATCTTGCACCCATGGCGCGCGACCCGGATCTGCCCGCGGTCTCCGACACGGCGCTGATGCTCTTTGCCGCCTGCGCGCTCGTCATCACGACGCTCGCGCTCGTCTTCGTCGTTCGTCTTTCGTAACGCTCGCGCCGTCGTGAGCGTGGTCGCGCGCATGGACCGGGTAGTGAACGAATTCGTGGCGCGCTGCCGCTGGTTCCACGAGCCGCTGAGCGAGGGCCGGGCGAGGATGTTTGCCATGCAGCACCGCCTCAACACGCGCCAGCGCAACTCGGTGCTCAAGCTCAAGGTGGCCACCAACTGCGACGACTGGGACACGCGCATGCGCATCCTGCAGGCGTGCAGCGAGGAGGTGATCGCCGACCACGCGCACGGCGGCGGCCGTCCGCACTGGGCGATCCTGGAGGATCTGGGCGTGCGCGTCGGGCTCAAGCGCAGCGAGCTGACGCGGGCGGTGCCGCTGCCCTCGACCCAGCTCGCCTGGAACGCCTGGGAGGGCCTGATGGCGAACAAGCACTGGCTGGAGGGGATCGTCGCCAACACCTGCGCCGAGCGCATCAACGTGCCCGGCTACGGCAAGGGCGAGTTCAGGCGCCGCGGCTGGTTCGGGATGGAGCGCGGCCGCTGGGGCAGGCTGTTCGGGCTGGGCGAGGACGAGCTCGAGTTCTTCGAGCTGCATACCGAGGCCGACATCGAGCACTCCAACACCGGCTGGCGCGCGGTCGAAAAATTCGCGAAGAAGCTCCGCATGCAGGACGCGGCGGTTGCCGCGTGCGAGCGCAACCTCCACGTGTGGGAGCACTACCTGAACGGCATCGCCGCCGCCGGCGATGCCTGGCGGAGAAAATAGGGACCGTCCCTATTTTTCGTTGAGCTTGGGCTGCTTGTCCTTCGGCGGCACGGTCCAGAAGTAGATGGTGCGCCCGTTCGACTCCAGGCGCTTCTCCGGCTTCCAGGCGCCCATCTCGAACTGGTGCGAAACGATGCGCGTCCCCGGCTTGAGCTCGTTCCAGAGCTTGGGCCTCAGCTTCACGTTGAGGTCGGGCAGCAGGTAGAGCGTGATGACCGTGGCGTCCTTGAAGTCCGCGGTGAAGAGGTTCTCCTGGCGGAACCTGACCAGGTCGGTGACGCCCGCCTTCTTGGCGTTCTCGTTCGCCTCGCGGATGCGCTCGGGATCGATGTCGATGCCGGTCGCCTTGATGCCGTACTTGCGCGCGGCGGTGATCGCGATGCGGCCGTCGCCCGAGCCGAGATCGTAGAGCACGTCGCCTTTCTGCACGTTGGCGAGGCGCAGCATGTCTTCGACCACCTCCTGCGGCGTGGGCACGAAGATGACGTCGGGGTACTGCGTGGCCGGCTGCTTTTGCGCCTGGGCGGAAAGCGGCGCGGATGCGGCGAGGCTGCACGCCGCGGCGAGCGCGATCAGGATCTTCATGCGGAAATTATGCCTGAGGGCCTACTGCGGCGAGATGCCGCCGGCGAACCGGTTCGAAGTGACCGCGGCGTCGAGCTCGCGCTGCTCGTCGGTCGCCGGAAGGAGCGGGCCGTCGGTAAGCGCCGCCTCGATATCCTCGGTGCCGTGGAGCGCGAGCCGCGCCCACATAATCAACACGATGGCGGCGACGATGGCGGCGACGGCGAGGATCGCGACGATCGGATGCTCGTCTTTGGGCGGCTGCGGGAAATCCTCGTGCGTGCAGGCGACCATGGACATTAGACAGTACGCCCAGGGTTGGTTCGTTGCCAGCCGGCGACGGCCCGGTTCTAATCCCCCGCGATGGTCATGCTCTCGACCAGGATCGAGCCGCACGAGCGGCCGCTGCGCGTGACGACGTCGCTGCCGATGGCGACGATCGCGCCGAACATCTGCCGCAGGTTGCCGGCAATGGTGATCTCCTCCACCGGGAAGCGGACCTCGCCGTCTTCGACCCAGTAGCCGGCCGCGCCGCGGGAGTAGTCGCCGGTGACGAGATTGACTCCCTGCCCCATCAGCTCGGTGACGAGCAGACCTTTGCGCATGTGCTTGAGCATTCCGGCGAAATCCGGGCCTTCCGATCGCACGAACAGGTTGTGGTGGCCGCCGGCGTTGCCGGTGCTCCTCATGCCGAGCTTGCGCGCCGAGTAGGTGCCGAGAAAATAGCCTTCGATCACCCCGGCGCGCACGATGGTGCGGTCGCGCGTCGCCACGCCTTCCTCGTCGAAGGGAGCGCTCGCCATCGCGCCCGGCACGTGCGGGCGTTCCTCGATATCGACGAGCGGCGAGAACAGCTTCTGCCCGAGGCTCTCCGCCAGGAACGAAGTCTTGCGGTACAGGTTGCCGCCGTTGACCGCGGAGATGAAGTGGCCGATGAGCTGGAGCGCCACCGGCGCCTCGAACAGCACCGGCGCCTTGCCGGTGGGAATCTTGCGCGCCCCCAGGCGCGCGAGCGCCCGCTGGCCGGCATAGCGGCCGAGCACCGCGGGATCGGCGAGCTTGTCCGGGGTGCGCGAGGCGCTGTACCAGTCGTCGCGCTGCATCAGGCCCTTCTCTTCGGCGATCACCGAGCACGACAGCCAATGGCGCGAGCCGGGATAGCCGCCGAGGAATCCGAGGCTGTTCGCGGTCACGAACTGGGAATGCTGCGCCGAAACGCTCGCCCCTTCCGAGTTGCGGATCTTCTTCGATACCGCGAACGCGGCCGCTTCGCAGCGCGTGGCGAGGTCGATCGCCTCCTCGGTAGACAAGGCCCACGGGTGAAACAGATCCATGTCCGTGGCGCCGCGCGCGAGCATGTCCTGGTCCGGCAGACCCGCGCAGTCGTCTTCGGCCGTGTGGCGCGCAATCGCGACCGCCGCCTCGACTGTCTGGCTGACGGCGGCGGGCGAGAAATCGGAGGTGCTGGCGTGGCCGCGGCGCGCCTTCGGGCGCTCGCCCAGGTAGACCGAGACGCCCAGGCTGCGGTCGCGGTTGTGCTCGACGGTATCGGGCTTGCCCTTGCGCACCGTCACGGACAGGCCGTAGCTTTCGGAGACGTCGCAGTCGCAGGCGGATGCGCCGGCGCGCCGCGCCCGGTCTAGCACCGCGCGCGCGAGGCTCTCCAGTTCGCCGGGCCCGCAGGTGAAGCCGTGGTGCTTCGGCATGGGGGCGCTATGATAACTCGCGTGCCCGACGAACCCGTCAGCAAGACCCGCAGGAAGCGCGAAATGACCGAGCTGCAGTCGCTCGGCGCCGCGCTGGTCGGGCTGCCCGAATCGCAGCTCGACCAGATGCGGCTCGACGCCGCGCTGAGGCAGGCGGTGCTCGATGCGAAGCGCATCACGAGCCACGAGGCGAAGCGCCGCCAGCTGCAGTACATCGGGCGGCTGATGCGCGAAGTCGATCCAGAACCGATCCGCGCACAGCTCGCCGCCGTGGAAGGCCGCTCGTCGCAGGCGGCGGCGGCGCACCGGCGCCTGGAGGCCTGGCGCGAGCGGCTGCTCGCCGACGACGCCGCCCTCACCCATTTCGCCTCGGAGCATCCGCGCGCCGACCTGCAGGAAATCCGCTCGCTCATCCGCAGCGCGAGGAAGGAGCAGAAGGAAGGCAAGCCGCCGCGCGCCTACCGCGAGCTCTTCCGGGTGCTGAAGACCCTTGAAACTGCAAGCTCTCTTCAAGGCTGACATCGAGCTTGCGCCGGCGCAGGAGCTGGGTGCCGGGCCGCTCGGCCGCAGGCGCATCATCGCCATCACCGGCGGTCGCTTCTTCGGCCAGCGCCTCTCGGGGCGCGTGCTTCCGGGCGGCGCCGACTGGCAGGTCATCCGCGCCGACGGCGTCGCGGAGCTCGACGCGCGCTATACCCTCGAGACCGCGGACGGCGCGCTCGTTTACGTGCGCAATCGCGGTTACCGCCACGGCCCCGCGGACGTCCTCAAGCGACTCGCGGCGGGGGAAAATGTCGATCCGGCCCAATACTACATGCGCACCACGCCGATCTTCGAGACGGGCGACGAGCGTTACGCCTGGCTGAACCGCATCGTGTGCGTGGCGAGGGGCGCGCGCCGGCCCGCTGCCGTGGAGCTCGAGGTTTTCGAGGTGATATGACGGAAGAGCTGATCGTAGGCCTGGTTTCCGTGAGCGACCGCGCCTCCGCCGGCGTCTACAAGGACGAGGGCATCCCGGCGCTGAAGGCCTGGCTCGGCGCAGCGATCGCCGCGCCCGCGTGGCGCGACGAGACCCGCCTGATCGCCGACGAGCAGCCGCTGATCGAGGCGACGCTGAAGGAGCTGGTCGATCGGGCGGGGTGCCAACTCGTGCTCACCACCGGGGGCACCGGGCCCGCGCCGCGCGACGTGACTCCGGAAGCGACGCTCGCGGTCGCCGACAAGGTCATGCCCGGATTCGGCGAGCAGATGCGCCAGATCAGCCTGAAGTTCGTTCCGACCGCGATCCTTTCGCGCCAGGTCGCGGTGATCCGCAAGCGCGCGCTGATCATCAACCTGCCGGGCCAGCCCAAATCGATCCGCGAAACGCTGGAAGGCCTGAAGGACGCGGGCGTGCATGGCATCTTCTCCGCGGTGCCGTACTGCGTCGACCTGATCGGCGGCCCGTACATCGAGACGCACGAAGCCGTGGTCAAGGCGTTCCGGCCGAAGTCCGCGCAGAGAAAGCCGGCATGAACTTCATCTGGATCGAGCTGCTGCCGCTCCTGGCGCTGCTTCCGGTCCTGATCGCCCTGTATCTGTACATCCTGCGGCGCCACCAACGGCGCGCGGTGCGCTTCGCGAGCCTCGCGCTGGTGCGCGCCGCCATGCCGGGCTCGGCGCGCTGGCGGCGCCACCTGCCCGCGACGCTCATGCTCGCGGCGCTCGCCGCCGCGATTTTCGCGCTCGCGCGCCCGAGCGCGGTCATCACCCTGCCCTCTCAGCAACGCACCATCATCATGGCGATCGACGTCTCGCTCAGCATGCGCGCCACCGACGTGCAGCCGAACCGCCTCGCCGCGGCCCAGGCGGCGGCGAAATCCTTCATCGAGGAGCTGCCGTCCGATCTGCGCGTAGGCATCGTCTCGTTCGCCGGCACCGCGCTCCTGATCCAGAAACCCACGAACAACAAGGACGACCTGATCGCCGCGCTCGAGCGGCTGCAGCTCGACCGCCATACCGCGATCGGCAGCGGCATCGTGATGTCGCTCGCCACGCTGTTCCCCGACGAGGGAATCGATCTCGAGTCGATGGTGCTCGGCAGCCGCCAGTCGTGGCGCACGAACAAGCCGCCGGAGAAGATGCCGGAGAAAAAGGAAGTGAAGCCGGTGCCTCCGGGGTCCAACACCTCGTCGGCGATCGTGCTCCTCACCGACGGGCGGCGCACCACCGGCCCCGATCCGCTGGACGCGGCGCGCATGGCCGCCGACCACGGCATCCGTGTCTTCACCGTCGGCTTCGGCTCGCCCGCGGGCGGCCCGGCGATGATGGACGGCTACTCCATCTACATGGCGTTCGACGAGGCCACGCTCAAGGCGATCGCCGAGCTGACCGAGGCCGAGTACTTCCATGCCGCGAGCGCCGACGAGCTGAAGAAGGTCTACCAGGCCCTGAGCGGCAAGTTCGTGCTGGCCAAAGAGGAACGCGAGGTCACCGCGCTCGCGAGCGCGCTGGCGGCGCTGCTCGCGCTCGCCGCCGGCGGCTTCTCGCTGGTCTGGTTCAACCGGCTCTGAAGAGGCCGGCGGCGAAGCGCACCCACAACACGGCGAGCACCACGCCGCTCGCGGCGTAGACGCCGAGACGGTGGTAGACGTTGTTGTAGGTGAGGTGCACGAGGCTGTGGGCTACACGCAGCGCGAAGTACAGCCACGCCAGTGCCACCGCATAGGCGTCGACCCCGAGGGTGACGTAGAGCGCGATGCAGACCACGTAGAAAAGCATGGGCAGCTCGAGCAGGTTCATGAAGTTGCGGTTGGGCAGCGAGACCGCGCCCGGCACGCGCGCCGACTCGCCGTAGCGGAAGTCGCCCGTCTTGACCTCGCCCCGGGCCCCGGCGCGGAACCGGGCGATCGGGATGAGCAGCAGGACCGCGAACGTCCATGCGGCGAGCGCGAGCGCCGGGAAGAAAATGGCAATTTGGTTCACAATCGGCTCCATCTTTCCTCGTTCTCTTTCCTTTCACAGTGAACCCCATGGAAGCGGTTGAAATCAATACCGGAGCGAATCCACGAGCCAGCGTCATCTGGCTGCACGGCCTCGGCGCCGACGGGCATGACTTCGAGCCGATCGTTCCCGAGCTCGAGCTGGACCAGCCGGTGCGCTTCGTCTTCCCCCACGCGCCGGTACGCGCGGTGACCATCAACCAGGGCATGCGCATGCGCGCCTGGTACGACATCCTGCAGTTCGGCCCGGGACCCGAGGACGAGGCCGGCGTGCGGGCATCGCAGAAGCTCGTCGCGGAGATGATCGCAGCGGAGAAAGCGCGCGGCAGCGGCAAGATCGTGCTCGCCGGATTCTCCCAGGGCGGCGCCATCGTGCTCCAGACCGCCCTGCGCCACGGCGAGCGCCTCGCCGGCGTGCTGGCCCTGTCGACCTACCTCCCGCTGCACCGGACGCTCGAAACCGAGCGCAACCCGGCCAATCACGAAGTGCCCATCTTCATGGCGCACGGGCAGTACGACGACATCATTCCGCTCAAGCGCGCCGAGCAGTCGCGACAGCTCCTGGAGCGCCTGGGCTACAAGGTGCAATGGCGCGCGTACCCGATGCCGCACTCGGTCTGCCCGGAGGAGATCGCCGACATCTCGGCCTTCCTGCGCGAGATTTTGTAAAGCGGCACAATGGCGCCATGGCGCAGCCGAGCATCCCGGGCTACCGGGTGCTGCATCCCATCGGGCAGGGCGGCCAGGCGATGGTCTATCTCGCCGAGCGCGCCGCCGACGGCGTCACCGTGGCCCTCAAGGTGCTCGATCGCCGTGCGCGCCAGGATCGCGTCTACCTCGAGCGGCTGAAGCGCGAATACCGGGTGCTCGCGGCAATCGACAATCCATACGTCGCCAAGATCTACGACCAGGACTTCGGCGGCGAGCTTGCCTACATCGCCATGGAATTCGTGCCCTCGGGCACGCTGGCGGGCCGCATGCGCGAGGGCTTCGAGGTGCGCGACGCGCTGCGGCTCGTCGGGCAGATCGCGCAAGCGCTCGAGGCGATTCACGCTGCCGGGATCGTGCACCGCGACCTCAAGCCCGCGAACATCCTGTTCCGCGCCGACGGCCGCCCGGTGATCGTCGACTTCGGGCTCGCCAAGGACCTCGGCGCGCATTCCACCCTGACGATCGCCGGGCAACTCCTCGCGACGCCGCGCTACATGAGCCCGGAGCAGTGCCTCAACCTGCCGGTCGACGGACGCTCCGACCTCTACAGCCTGGGGGTCATTTTTTATGAGATGCTGACCGGCTTGCGCCTGTACGACTCCGCCAACCCCGCCAGCGTCGTCAACATGCACGTGAACGCCCCCGTGCCGCGGCTGCCCGCGCACCTGGCCGAGCATCAGTCTCTGCTCGAGGGTCTGCTCGCCAAGAAACCGGAGGCGCGCTTCCAGTCCGCCGGTGCCGTTGCGCACCTGATCGAGCCATGAATCCGGAAGAACGCCAGTACCTCGAGCTGCTCGCCGAAGTGCTCGAGCACGGCGCGCGCAAGAGCGACCGCACCGGAACCGGCACGCTGTCGGTCTTCGGCAGGCAGCTCCGGTTCCGGCTCGACTCGACTTTCCCGCTGCTCACGACGAAGAAGCTGCATCTCAAGTCCATCGTCTACGAGCTCCTGTGGTTCCTGCGCGGCGACACCAACGTGAAGTGGCTGCAGGAGCGCGGCGTGACCATCTGGGACGAGTGGGCCGATCCGGCCGGCGAGCTCGGGCCGGTCTACGGCTACCAGTGGCGCCACTGGCGCACGCCGGAAGGCGCCGAAATCGACCAGATCGCCAAGGTGGTCGAGTCCCTGAGGAAGAAGCCCGATTCACGCCGCCACATCGTCAGCGCCTGGAATCCGGCCGATGTCGACCGCATGGCGCTTCCGCCCTGCCATGCCCTGTTCCAGTTCTACGTCGCCGACGGCCGCCTTTCCTGCCAGATGTACCAACGGAGCGCGGACCTCTTTCTGGGCGTGCCCTTCAACATTGCTTCCTATGCGCTGCTCACGCAGATGGTGGCGCAGGTCACCGGCCTCGCCGCCGCCGAGTTCGTGCTCACGCTGGGCGACGCGCACCTCTACCTCAACCACCTGGACCAGGCGCGCGAGCAGCTTGCCCGCGCCCCGCGTCCCTTTCCGCGCATGCGTCTCAACCGTCAGGTCCGCGAGCTCGCCGAGTTCCGCTACGAGGACTTCGCGCTCGAGGGCTACGAGCCGCATCCGGCGATCAAGGCGCCGATCGCGGTTTGAAGCCGCGAGGTTCGGAGTCAGGCCTGTCGCGCGGACTTGACCCGATGTAGGCCTGTCGCCGACGGCGCTGCGGCATGGCGATTGCTCGCCCTAGAGCAAGCGATGTTCCTCACCAGCCTCAAATGGAAGTTCGACGCCGAGTCGATCCGGGGCACGCCGCGCACCCAAGGGGTGTTCGGCCTGTGGGACGAGGGCCGGATCGTGTACATCGGCGCCACTGCGCGGAGCGTCTTCCTTCCGGACGCCCTGGGCGAGCTGCTCGGCCTGAAGGGCCGCGGCATCATCCAGGCCACGCACTTCACCTGGGAAATCACCATCACGCCGCGAAGCTGGGCGGGCGAGCTGCTGCGGCTGCATTTCAACAAGCACGGCGCGCTGCCGCTTTACAACCAGCCCGCGAGCGCCCTGCAGCTTGCGCAGCGCGACACGCTGCCCACCCCGGACCTGCGCCTGCCATGAACGCCAAGGGTCTGCTGCAGAACAAGTACGTTCGGATGCTGAAGGACGCCTTGACCGCCTGGTGGAACGACCAGGCTCCGAGCAAGGGAGCGGCGCTTGCCTACTACTCGATGTTCTCGATCGCGCCGCTGCTCTACCTCATCATTTCGATCGCGGGGCTCTTCTTCGGGCCCGACGCGGTGCGCGGCATGGTGTTCGAGCAGATCGGCGCGCTGATGGGGCAAAACGGGGCCGAAGCCATCCGCGAAATGCTGGCGCACGTGAGCGAGCCCAAGACCGGCCGGATGACGGCGGCGGTCAGCATTGCCGTGCTTCTCTTCAGCGCCTCGAGCGTGTTCGGGCAGCTCCAGACCGCCCTCGACACCATCTGGCGGGTTCCGGAGGCGGAAAAGCGCAAGCAACAGGCGAACGGCGTTTGGAGCTTCGTACGGTCTCGGCTGCTCACCTTCGGCATGGTGCTCGGCCTCGCTTTCCTCGTGACCGTATCGCTTCTCCTCAGCACCGCGCTGAGCGCCCTGGGAAAATGGTGGGGCCCTTTCTTCGGCCAGTGGGAGACGCTGGCTCACGTGCTGGATATCGTGGTGAATTTTGGCGTGCTCACCGTCGTGTTCGGCGCGATCTACAAACTCATGCCGGGCGCCCACATTCAATGGCGCGACGTCTGGGTGGGCGCTTTCGTGACGGCGCTGCTCTTCGTCGCCGGCAAGTTCCTGATCGGCCTCTACCTCGGCAAGGGCGACGTCGGCTCGAGCTTCGGCGCATTCGGCTCGATCGTGATCGTGATGGTGTGGATCTATTATTCGGCGCAGATCTTCCTCCTCGGCGCGGAGTTCACCTGGGTGTACGCGCACGCGCGCGGATCGCGCCGTGGCGAGCAAGTGCAGAAGGCGAATCTCGGCGAAGCGACGGGGCCCGCGCCGGCCTCGCCACCCGTAGCCGCGCCTGCGCGCGCCGACCCGCCCGGCGAGCGACGGCGGGCATGGGATTCGCAAAACGCTTTGGTTCACGCCCTTCAGCGCAAGGGACTCTTCGGCGTGACGATCGCGGCGGCGTTTCTGGGCGGAGCCATCTTGCGGCTGATCGTGGCGCCGCGCTGAAACTGTCGCAGTTTCGCTACTGCGATGTCGAAACGTTGCGACGCGCTTTTCACCGTGCAAGCGGCTGCCGCGCCCTGTGCCGTTGATAGAATCCCGGCCCAGAAAAAATGCAATTCTCCGCAGCCATGACCGACACTTCGAAAAAGGGCGCGGTCGCCTCCGGCATCCGGGGACTCGACAACATCCTCGGCGGCGGCTTCACGCCCAATCGCATCTATCTCATCGAGGGCGACCCGGGCGCGGGCAAGACGACGCTCGCGCTGCAGTTCCTGCTCGAAGGCCGCCGCGCCGGCGAGCAAGGCCTTTACGTCTCGCTCTCCGAGACCAAGGAAGAGCTCGAGGGCGTGGCGCGCTCGCACGGCTGGACGCTCGAGGGCATCCACGTCCACGAGCTTCTGCCCTCGGATGAATCGCTGCACCCCGACGGGCAAGCGCGCCTGTTCCATCCTTCCGAGGTCGAGCTCGGCGATACCACGCGCGCGATTCTGGGCGAGGTCGCCAAGCGAGAGCCGGTGCGCATCGTGTTCGACTCGCTCTCCGAAATGCGGCTGCTCGCCCAGCATCCGCTGCGCTACCGGCGGCAGGTGCTGGCGCTCAAGCAGTTCTTCATCGGCCGCGAGTGCACCGTGCTGCTGCTCGACGACCGCACCTCAGCCGACAACGATCTGCAGCTGCACAGCCTCGCGCACGGCGTGATCACGCTGCAGCATCTTGCCCAGGAGTACGGCGCCGAGCGGCGCAGGATCCGGGTACTGAAGATGCGCGGCCAGCCCTTCCGCGGCGGTTATCACGATTTCATCATCCGCACCGGCGGCATCGACATCTTTCCGCGCCTGGTGGCGGCCGAGCACCACAAGCTCTTTCCGCATGAGCCGCTGACAAGCGGCCTCGAGACGCTCGACCACCTCCTCGGCGGCGGCCTGGATCGGGGCACGAGCGCGCTGTTCATGGGCCCGGCGGGCTCCGGCAAGTCGACCATCGCGGCGCAGTTCCTGGTGGCGGCGGCGGAGCGCGGCGAGCCCTCGATTCTGTTCACCTTCGACGAGAGCGTCGCCACCATCCTGACGCGAGCCGAAGGCGTCGGCATCCCGCTGAAGCGCCACCTCGACGCGGGCCGCATCCGCATCCAGCAGGTCGATCCCGGCGAGCTCTCGCCGGGCGAGTTCGTGTACACGATCCGCGGCGCGGTCGAGCGCGAGGGCGTGCGCGTAGTGGTGATCGACAGCCTGAACGGCTATCTGAGCGCGATGCCCGAAGAGCGTTTCCTGACGATCCAGCTGCACGAGCTCCTCACCTACCTCGGGCAGCAGGGCGTGGTCACCATGATGGTCGTCGCGCAGCAGGGCCTGCTCGGCAGCGGCATGCAGACCCCGGTGGATGCGAGCTATCTCGCCGACACGGTGATGGTGCTGCGCTACTTCGAAGCACAGGGCCAGCTCAGGCGGGCGATCTCGGTGGTCAAGAAGCGCAGCGGCGCGCACGAGGACACGCTGCGCGAGCTGCGCATCCGCAAGGGCGGGCTGTGGCTGGGCGAGCCGCTCGCCGAATTCCACGGCGTGCTCTCGGGCACGCCCATGATCATGAACAGGTCCGGGGGCGCAGTCGACGTCGGCGCAGGATGACGGCAAGTATCAGCGACGGTGAGCCCGCAGGCGAAGAATCCGTTCTGATCCTGGCCCCCACGGCCAAGGACGCGACGCTATGCCGCGCCGTCCTGGCCGAGGCGGGCGTGGAGTGCAGCGTGCCGCGCGACGTCGCCGAGTTCTGCGACGCCATCGTGCGCGGCGCCGGCGCCGGCGTGCTCTCCGAGGAGGCGCTCACGGCGCAAGGGCTCGAGCGGCTGCGGCTCGCGGTGCGGCGCCAGCCGGCGTGGTCCGACTTTCCGCTGCTCGTTCTGACGCAGGAAGGCGCGGACTCCGAGGTCGTCCTGCGCACGCTGGAAACCCTGGGCAATGTCACGCTGCTCGAGCGCCCGGTCCGCGTACCGGCGCTGGTGAGCGCGGTGCGCTCGGCGCTCCGGGCGCGCCGGCGTCAATATCAGATCCGCGACTACGTCGCGGAGCTCAACCGCAGCGCGGAATCGCTGCGCGAGGCCGACCGGCGCAAGGACGAGTTCCTCGCGATCCTGGCGCACGAGCTGCGCAACCCGCTCGCGCCGCTGCGCAACGCGGTCGAGGCGATGCGCAGGATGCCCGACGACCGCGAGGCGCTCGCCTGGGCGCGCGGCCTGATCGAGCGGCAGCTCGCGCAGATGGTGCGTCTGATCGACGATCTGCTCGATCTGTCCCGAGTGAGCCGCGGGCGCATCGAGCTCAAGCAGGAGGACCTGGACCTTGCCGCCATCGTCAACGGCGCGCTCGAGATCTGCGCCCCGGCGATCGAGCACGGCGGCCACCGCCTCGTGCTCGACCTGCCGCGCGAGGCGATCGGCCTGCGCGGCGATCCCACGCGCCTCATGCAGGTCGTATGCAACCTCGTGAGCAACGCCGCCAAGTACACCCCCGCGGGCGGGCGCATCGAAGTCGCCGCGCGCCGCACGGAAACCGCGGTGGAGATCGTCGTGCGCGACAACGGCATCGGCATCCCGCCGGACATGCTGCACAAGGTGTTCGACATGTTCACGCAGGTGGAGCGCTCGCTCGAGCGCGCGCAGGGCGGGCTCGGCATCGGCCTCACGCTGGTGAAACGGCTCGCCGAGATGCATGGCGGCAGCGTCGAAGCGAGGAGCGGCGGACCGGCCTGCGGGAGCGAGTTCATCGTGCGGCTGCCCGAGCGCCGCGTCGCCACGCCGGCGCAGGCGCTTTCGGTCGAGCCGCAGGCGCCGCAGGAGAAGCGCAGCCACCGCATCCTGATCGCCGACGACAACCGCGACGCCGCCGACAGCCTGGCGGTGATGCTTCGCGTGGTGGGGCACGAAGTGCGCACCGCCTACGACGGCCAGCAGGCGCTCGAGATCGCCGAAGCGTTCCGTCCCGACCTCGCCCTGCTCGACATCGGGATGCCGCGGCTCAACGGCTACGACACCGCGCGTTCGATCCGGGCGACGCCGTTGGGCCAGGCCATGGTGCTGATCGCCCTCACCGGATGGGGCCAGCCCGAGGACAAGCATCGCTCGGAGCTTGCCGGATTCGACCATCACCTGGTCAAGCCGGTCGATCCCTCGCTGCTCGACCGGTTGCTCGCCGCCGCCTAGGCAAAAAAAAAGGGCCCGGCTTATGGGGGGGCAGCGCGGGCCCAGGGGAGACGGTAGCAGTGGCTCTGGACGCTCAGGACATCAGAAGCTGCCTCGGATCCAGAGTTGCACGACGTAGAGCAGACCCGCCGCCGCGAATCCGTAGATCGCGACGTCGGCGAATTGGGTGCGACGGCGCGGCGAGGTGCCGCGCGAGAACCAGGCGAGCGCGACCACCATGAGCAGCGAGCCGAGCGCCGCCGCGCCGGCGGAGAGGCTGCGGCCGAACGCCTGCGCCACCCAGCCGTCGGGCGAGATGATCTTGTAGATGGTGCCGCCGATGCCGAGCAGCACGAGCGCGAGGATCACGAACCCGAGGCAGGCTTGCGCCAGGGCGGACGCCTCCTGCTTGACTCGCATTTCGCTCATTGGAGCCACCCGGTGGCCAGCAGGACGCCCGCCACTGCAAGCGCGAGCAGCGCCATTGTCGCGATCGACAAGGCGGGGTGAACATGCTGGATGTACTTGGGGTCCATTCGGGGTGAATTTCTTCTGTACAAGCTCCTGCAATCAGCGTGCCAGGACTCGTTTCCCTAGTACGATCAGCGCATTGGGACAGGGTCAGCGAAAACATTACAAGTCCATCATGCAAAAAGCGTCGCCGCAAAACGACGGGCCGTCGCCGGTCCGCAAGGACGCCCTTGATCCACAAGTGTCTTTCGTGTCGCCCATTCACGACGGCTCAGGCAAACCATGAAGGGCAAACCATGAAGCTTTCGATCCTCGATCAGTCGCCGGTAATCCACGGCCATGACGCTCGACGCGCGATCTTGGAGACGCTGGCACTCGCCCGCCGAGCAGAGGCGTTGGGCTATTACCGCTATTGGCTGGCCGAGCACCACGCGATCGCCGCGCTCGCCGACCCGTGTCCCGAGGTGCTTGTGGCCCGACTGGGGGCCGAGACGTCCCGGCTGCGGATCGGGACCGGCGGGGTCCTGCTGCCCTATTACAGCGCCTTCCGCACGGCGGAGGCATTTCGCATGCTCGAAGCGCTCTATCCGGGTCGCATCGACCTGGGTGTCGGGCGCGCCCCGGGCGGCGACGCCCGGACCGCGCAGGCCGTGGCCGGGGGCGGGTTTCCGGACGCCGAGCACTTCCCGCAGCAGGTCTGGGAGCTCGCCGCCCACCTCGCCGGCAGGCTCCCCCCCGACCACCCCTATAAGCAGGTCCGGCTCCAGCCCGAAGTCCCGACGGCGCCGGAGATCTGGCTGCTCGGATCTTCGGACTACAGCGGGGCGCTCGCGGCGCAACTCGGCATGGCGTTCGCCTTCGCTCATTTCATCAACCCGCGCGGCGGCGACGAAGTGATGCATGCCTATCGCGAGCATTTCCGGCCGGGTCACGAGCCGTCGCCTCGCACCATGGTCTGCACGTTCGCCATCTGCGGCGAGGACGACCAGGACGCCGAGCGCCTGGCGCAGGCCATCGACCTGCGGCGGCTGCACATGGCGCTCAACATCGACTCGCCCGTGCCGACGGCCGAGGAGGCCGCGGCCCACCAGTACACCGGCCCGGAGCGCGAATACGTCGCGGAGCAGCGGGCGCGGGCGGTCATCGGCGGACCGCGTCGGGTGCGCGAAGAGCTCGAGGCAATGGCGCGGCGCTACGGCGCCGATGAGCTGATGGTGCTCACCATTACCGGCGACTACGCTTCGCGAGCGCAGTCGTACGAGCGGCTGATCGGAGCCTTCTAGGCTAGTCGGGGCCTTCCAGCAGCTTCTCGATCTGCGCGTAGCCGTTGGCGCGCGCGTAGTCGAGCGCGCTCCTGCCGGCGCCGTTTTTTGCCTGCGGCTCCTTGGTGCGAGGCAGCAGCAGGCGCGCGAGCTCGAGATGGCCGCCGTCGGCCGCGGCGTGCAGCGGCAGGCTGCCCTTGCGGTCCTTGGCGTTGGCATCCGCGCCCCGTGCGAGCAGGCGCTGCGCCACCGCGATGTGGCCGCTCAAGGCGGCCCACATCAGCACCGACTCGCCGTCGCTGTTCTGTGCGTTCGCGTCGGCGCCGGCGTCGAGCAGCAGCTCGGCGACCGATGCGTCGGCGTCGAGCGCGGCGAAATGGAGCGGCGTCTCGCCGTTCTTCGAGCGCGCGTTCACCTCGGCGCCGCGCGCGAGCAGCGACTCGGCCAGCGCGCGCATGCCCTTTTCCGCCGCGCGGTGCAGCGGGGCGTCGCCTGCGGCATTGCGCACCTTGGGGTCGAGTTTTCCGGCGCGCACCAGAGCGAGCGCCGCGGCTTCGTCGTCCTGCTCGATCGCGCGCCAAAGCGCTTCCTCGGAGGCCGACACGCGGGTCGAGAACTGGACCAGCAGGAGGCCCGCCATGACCCACAGCGCCCCGCGCAGCCAGCGCCGATAGGTCGGCGCGTCGATGCGCTCGCGCAGGCGCATGCCGGCGAAGAGCGCCGCCACCGAAGGCACCGCGAGCGCGCCGATCACGAGCCAGCCCCGCGGGCTGATCTCGCCCGACATCGCCCAGGTCGCGGTCTGGGCGCCCTTGCCGAGCGAGAAGCACAGGTTCAGCGTCTGCACGACCTGCGCCGGCGCGAGGCCGAGCAGCATGAAGTAGATCAGCAGGAGCGGACCGGCGACGTTCGCGACCGCCTCACAGACGCCGGCGACGAAGCCGAACGCCGCGCCGAACGGCATGCGCAGCCGCTGCACGCGCTCGCTGCGGCCGCGGCCGACGCGGTCGAGATTGAGGTAGAGCAGGATCACCCCCGCCAGTATGAGCAGGAACGGCTCCGGGGGTGTGGCGAGGAGGATGCGCGTGCCGAGCCAGGCCCCGAGCGCCGTGGCGAGCGGCAGGAACCAGAACTCGCGCACGATCGAGAACAGGGCGGCGCCGCGCAGCGCCGAGATCACCGTCAGCACCAGCGTGATCGGCGCGAGCAGCGCGATCGCGGACTTGATGTCGATCGCGAGCGCGACGAGCGGAGTGGCGACGATCGGGAAGCCGAAGCCGAGCGCGCCGTGGCCGAAGCCCGCGAGCAGGCACGCGAGGGCGACAAAGGCGATGACGGCCGGGCCGAGCTCGGCGTTCATCCCCTGGCCAGGATCTCGGCGAGATGCAGCGTCGGCCTGGCGGCGAGGCCCTCGATCTGCTCGCGGCAGGAAAATCCGCTCGCCACCACGCTGGCATCCGGCGCCGCCTGCAGCGCTGGCAGCAGCGCAAGCCCGGCGATCCTCAGCGAGGTCGGATAGAACTCCGGACGGTAGCCGAACGAGCCGGACATGCCGCAACAGCCCGTGTCCGGCGTCATGACCTCGGCGCCGGCCTTTCGCAGGAGCTCGACGTCGTCGGCGCTGCCCCAGAGCGCTTTCTGATGGCAGTGGGCGTGGGCCAGCACCTTCCCCGACAGCGTCGTCTGGAAGCCCCTGCGGTTGAGGAACTCGCCGAGCGACACGACGGCCTTGGCGAGGCGCGTGGCGCGCGCGTCGCCGCGGAAGAGCTGGTGCAGCTCGTCGCGGAACACGGAAAGGCACCCCGGCTCGAGCACCACGACCGGGAGGCCCCGCTCGAGCTGCGGCGCGAGCGCGTCGAGCACCCTGGCGAGCGCGGCCCGCGCACGCTCGAGCATGCCGAAGTCGTAGTACGGCCGGCCGCAGCACACGTGCTTGGCCGGCAGCTCCACCGCGCAGCCGGCGCGCTCCAGCACTTTCTGCGCGGCCGCCGCCGTCTGCGGACGAAAATGGTTGTTGAAGGTATCGTCGAACAGCACTACGGGCTCGCCCTGCTGTTGCGCCCTGAAAGCCGCGCGAAAGGTCCGCGCGGCAAGTTTAGGCAGGGAACGCTCGGGCGCCACCCCCCCAATTTTCTTCGAGAGTTTCATCCCGGAAAGCGCGTTCGCCAGCCCGGGCAGCGCAGAGGCGAGCGGCGCCCACTCGCCGATGCGTCCCATCGACCAGGCCTGGCGCGGACGCCTGCGTCCCTCGTAGTAGTGCGACATGAACTCGGCCTTGTAGGCCGCCATGTCGGTGTGCGTGGGGCAGTCGCTGCGGCAGCCCTTGCACCCGAGGCACCACTCGAGCGCGTCCTTCACTTCCTCGCTTTCCCAGCCCGTAGTGATGAGCTCGCCGCGCAGCATCTCGGCGAGCAGCCGCGCGCGTCCGCGGGTCGAATAGCGCTCCTCGCGCGTGCCGCGGTAGCTCGGGCACATGGTGCCGCCCTTGGCGGCGCGGCACTTCCCCATCCCGACGCAGTGGCCTACCGCCCGGAGAAAACCGTCGCCCTCCTTGGTGACAAAAGCAAGATGGGTTTTCACTTCAATCGGTCGGTATTGGGGCCCCAGCCGCAAATGCTCGTCGACGCGGAACGGGTCGACGATTTTCCCGGGATTCATCCGGTTGGCCGGGTCCCAGGCCGCCTTGAACTCCCGGAACGCCTGCATCAGCTCGTCGCCGAACATGAGCGGTAGGAACTCCGCGCGTGCGTGACCGTCGCCGTGCTCGCCCGAGAGCGAGCCCCCGTACTTCACGACGAGCTCGGATGCCTCGCGCAGGAATTCCCGCCACCGCGCCACGCCTTCGCGGCTGCGCAGGTCGAAATTGAGGCGCGCGTGGACACAGCCGTCGCCGAAGTGCCCATAGATGGAGGTTTGGTAGCCATGGCGCGCGACGAGCGCGCTGAACTCGCGGAGATAGCCGCCGAGGCGCAGCGGGTCGACGGCGGCATCCTCCCAGCCGACGATCGGGTCGGGCGCGCGGCCGGCGAGGTTGAGCGCGGTCGCCGACGCACCGGTCTCGCGCAGGGTCCACAGGCGCGTCATGAGATCGCGGTCGGCTACGACGAGTCCGGGAAGCGCACGCGCTTTCTCGAGCGCCTCGTCGGTCGAGTCGGCGCCGAACTCGACCATCAGCCAGCCCTTGCCCGGCGGCAGCAGCGCGATGTCCGCTAGGCGCAGCCCGCGTTCGCGCAACCCGCCGATGATGGCTTCGTCGAGCCCCTCGCAGGCGATCGGGCCCGCGGCGAGCACCTCGGGCACGGCGTCGCCCGCGGCAAAGATGTCCGGAAAGCCGCGCACCACGAGCACGCGGTGGCGCGGACTTTTTACCAGGCGCGCCTCGGCTTGCAGGGTGAGGGCGCAGGTTCCCTCGGAGCCGACCAGCGCGCGCGCAACGTTGAAGCCGTTTTCGGGAAGCAGCTCGTCCAGGTTGTATCCCGAGACCCGGCGGCGGATCCGCGGGAAACGGCCGCGGATCGCGGGAGCGTACTTTTGGGCGATGCGCTGCAGCGCAGAATAGATCTCGGACTGTCGACCGCCCTGCGACAGGATGCGCTGCATGTCGACAGCGTCGGTCGGACCACACCAGAAACGCGCGCCGTCGTAGGTCAGCACCTCCAGGCGTTCGATGTTTTCGACCGTCTTGCCCGCCATCACCGAGTGCGGGCCGCAGGAATTGTTGCCGATCATGCCGCCGAGCGTGCAGCGCGAGTGGGTCGCCGGGTCCGGGGCGAAAGTCAGGCCGTGCGCCTCCGCCGCCCCGCGAAGCGCATCGCACACCGCGCCGGGCTCGACTTGCGCGGTGCGCGAGACCGGGTCGACCGCAAGCACGCGATCGAGATACTTCGAGCAGTCGATGACCACCGCAGCGTTGACGCTCTGGCCGCACATCGAAGTACCGGCGCCGCGCGGCAGGATCGCTGCATCGTGCTTGCGGCAGAGCGCCACCGCGGCGACGACATCCTCGACGCTCCGCGGCAGAACCACGCCGACCGGCACCTGCCGATAGTTCGAAGCGTCAGACGCGTACACCGCACGCGTCGCATCATCGAAGCGAACCTCGCCCGCAATCGCGGCATGGAGCGCTACGCCGAGTCGTTGAACCGCTACCATTTCGATAGCCATTCTGGCACAGCGTGTCGGCTAGACCGGGCGGCAGCCGGACGCTAGATTGCGAACGGCTTGATTCCTGCTAGTTCTCGTCCGTGATTCAGTTCCTCATCTCAATCGTTCGCCAAATCTCATCCTAGGAGTGCAAATGAAATCCGTTTGGGCAAGAACAATCTGCCGCCTGCTGATCGTGCTGATGGTCTGGACGCCGTGCCAGATGGCGCAGGCCGGCCTGATCGGTACCGATCAGGCCGCGGCGCCTTCCTCGCAGCCTGACCGCGCAGCGGTGCTGAGCTTCGTCTCGCGCGCCGACGTGGCAAGCCGGCTCCAGTCCATGGGCCTCGACGCCGCGACGGCGAAGGACCGCGTAGGCGCGATGACCGACGCCGAAGTGGCGTACCTCGCCGGGAGAATCGAGCAGCTGCCCGCGGGCGCCGACACCGCCGGTGTTATCCTCCTCATCGTCATCATCGCCGCGATCTGGTGGGTCTGGAAACGCTAACGCACCTCGGCCGAAAGACCGCACAGAACGCCCGCGTGACCGCGGGCGTTCTTGTTTGCGCCTGCGCCTTCGCGCTGTCGGGTTGCGCAAGCATGTGGCCCCAGACCGCGGAGCTGCGGCGCGCTCTGCCGCAGGGTCTTCCGGAACGGGCCGAGCTGCGCGCGGTACCGTTCTTTCCGCAGGAGGAATACCAGTGCGGCCCGGCCGCGCTTGCCACGGTGCTCGCGGCCGCCGGGGTCAAGGTGACGCCGGAGGAGCTCGTGCCGCAGGTTTACCTCCCGGAGCGCAAGGGGAGCCTGCAGGTGGAGATGCTGGCGGCGGCACGCCGCCACAACCTGGTTTCGTACCAGCTCGCGCCGCGCTTCGAAGACCTGCTGCGCGAGCTCACCGCGGGCAACCCCGTGATCGTGCTGCAGAACCTCGGCGTGGCCGACGGCTGGCATTACGCCGTCGCGGTCGGCTACGACTACGACGCCGGCATGCTCGTCCTGCGCTCCGGAACCACCGAGCGCGAGCTGATGCCCTTCACCGTGCACGAGGTCGTCTGGAAGCGCAGCAACTACTGGGCGATGGTCGCGCTGGCGCCCGACCGGATCGCGGCCACCGCCGACGAGAGCCGGTGGCTGAGCGCGGTGACGGCGATGGAGCGGGCCGGAAACGCGGCGAGCGCCCGTCTTGCGTACGGCAGCTTTCTCCAGCGCTGGCCCGGAAACGTGAGCGCGGCGATCGGGCTCGCCAATTCGCACTACGCCCTGGGTGCCCTGCCGGAGGCCGAGCGCGTGCTGCGCGATGCCATGAAGCGCGCCCCCGATTCGGTGATCGTCCTCAACAACCTCGCCCAGACGCTTTCCGATCAGGGCAAGAACGAAGAAGCCCTGCCGCTCATCGAGCGCGCGGTCGAGCGGGCCGGTGGGCCGGGCAGCCCCTACTCGAAAGCGGTGCTCGAGACGCGAGATACTATTCGTCGACGCCTGTCTGGAAAGTAGCGACCAGCGGAGGAACCGGGCAGTCGAGCGTCGCGGCGATCGCGCGCAGGAGCTCGGCCTCGGCGATGCGCAGCACCCCGTCGGCCATGGCAACTTCCACGCAGGCCGCGAGCAGCGCCGGCTTGGCGAACGGCGCGAGGTAGCGCAGCCTCTCGAGCGCGGTGGAAGCCTTGCCGCTGGTCACCTCGTGGATGGCAAGCGGGGCGTCCCATGCGATGCCAAGCACGCGCGCACCGGCAGCGAATGCCCTTCCAGGCGCATCGCCCGAAACTGCAGCGAGCAATGACAGCACCGCGCGCGCGTCGTCGGCGAGCTCCTCCACGGCGCGGTACCGCGTGGCGATCGGCTGGCCGGCGCCCTCGCGCAGCCGCTGCCGCAGAAGCGTCATCAGCACGAATTCGCGCAACGTCACGCGCGAGTCGCGCTCCACGAGCGCGGCGAATTCGGCCAGGAACCGATCGCGCTGCGGCTGCGGCTGCGCTTTCAGCGCCGGCAGCGCCAGCTCGGCGAGGGTCAGCACGTGCGGCCGGGCGAGCGACTGGACCTCGCCGGCCAGGTCGCCCGCGCGCTCGGGAAATCCGCCCAGGGCAAAGAGCACCCGCTCGGCCTCCGGTGCGCTGCGCAGCGCCTGGCGCAGCCGCGGAGCCAGGCCCTCGAGCAGCCGCCTGCTGAAATCGACGTGCTCGCGGGTCGGCCGGCCCACGCTCGCCACCACCTCGGCCGGCGCGGTGCGCACGGTCTTGACGACGTTCCCGGCGCCGTCGAGCACCGCGACCTCGTCGCGGCGGCCGTGGCGCCGGACCCGGTAGTCGTCGCGCAGGAAGCGGGGATGCACCCGGCGGATGCGCTCGTCGATCGGCGGGTGGGTGGCGAAGCCGAACCAGTTGCCGACCACCGGCGCGAAGAACATGTGCGCGAGGCCGGGCGCGCTCGCGGCGAGCACCGCGGTGCGGGCGTGCAGCGCCACGATCGAGTCGAGAGCGCCCGCGATCGCGTCGGCGTGGCGCGTGAATTGCACGCTCGCGGCGTCGGCGAGGAACTCGCGCTGGCGCGAGACGGCGGCCCGGATCGCGCTCGCGGCCAGCGTGCCCGGGAAGCCGATGAACGCCACCGCCGCGGCAAAGACCGCGGCGAACGCCGCCGGACTGCCCTCTTTGCCCGCGGCCTGCTGGGCGCGCGCCGAGGCAAAGAACAGCGCCTCGGCCCTGTCGCCGAGCCAGGTCAGCCCCGCGAGCAGCGCGGCGAGGCGCAGGTTGAGCGCCATGTCGCCGTTCAGGATGTGGCTGAACTCGTGTCCCATGATCCCCTGCAGCTCGTCGCGCGAGAGCTTCTCGACGGCGCCGGCGGTGACGACGATCACCGCTTCGTTCGGCGAGTACCCGGCGACCAGGGCGTTGATCGCGTCCTCGCGGCGGATGACGTACACCGGCGGAACCGAGACGCCCGACGCGATCGACATCTCCTCCACCACGTTGAGGAGCTTGCGCTCGGCGGGGCTGGCACGTTCGGGATCGACATAGGAAGCGCCGAGCAGGTCGGCGACCGCGTGCCCACCCTCGCGGAACTGCCACAGGCGGTAGGCGGAGACCCAAAGGATGCAGCCCGCCACGAGCGCCGCGATGGCGCCGGCGAGCCGCCACGACAGGAGCGCGCCCACCGCGGCATAGCTCGCCACGGTGAGCGTCACCGCGACGAGGTACCAGAGCACGAGCCAGCGGGAAGTCGCCCGGCTGCGCTCCTGCTGTTCGAAGAAATCCAAGCTAGCGGAGCGTGACCTTCGGCGCGGCGCGCTGGTCGGCGGACTCGGTCGCCTGCAGGAGCTCCGCCGGCGCGAAGCCGAGCAGCCTCACGAAGAGGTTGTCCGGAAAGGACTCGAGCCGGGTGTTGTACTGCATCACCGAGTCGTTGTAGGCCTGGCGGGCGAACGCGATCTTGTTCTCGGTGCTGGCGAGCTCCTCCTGCAGGGTGGCGACGCTCTGGTTCGCCTTGAGGTCGGGATAGCGCTCGAACAGCGCGACCAGCCGGCCGAGGGCGCCGCCGAGCGCGCCTTCGGCTTGCGCCAGGCCCTGCATGGCCGCCGGGTCTCCCGGCGCCGCGACGGCGCGCTGCGCCGCGTTGACCGCGCTGCCGCGCGCCTGCACCACCGCTTCGAGCGTCTGGCGCTCGTGCTGCAGGTAGCCTTTCACCGACTCGACCAGGTTCGGGATCAGGTCGTAGCGGCGCCTGAGCTGGACGTCGATCTGCGCGAACGCGTTCTTGAAGCGGTTGCGCAGCACCACCAGGCCGTTGTAGATCACGATCGCCCAAATGGCGGCAGCGATCACGATCGCCAGCAGGATCCAGCCCCCCATTCCCATAAGTCTCGTCCGCTCCCGTTCCCGTCTGCTTCGGGTGTTGTTCCCCTTGTGCTTACTATAGCGCATGCACCGTTTCCTGACCCGCGCGCTGCGGGCCGAGCCGCACGAGCTGCCCGCGCTCGCGTGGGCCTTTGCGTATTTCTTCCTGCTTCTTTCGAGCTACTACGTGCTGCGCCCGGTGCGCGACGCGCTCGCGGTCGAGCTCGGGGCGCAGGCGCTGCAGCGGCTCTTCACCGCCACCCTGGCTGCGATGCTTGCCGTGGTGCCGCTGTTCGGCTGGCTGGCATCGCGCCTGCCGCGCGCGCGGCTGCTGCCCGCCGTCTACGCGTTCTTCGTCGTCAACCTGCTCGCCTTCACCCTGGAGCTCGACGCGCGCGTGTTTTTCGTGTGGCTCAGCGTCTTCAACCTGTTCGTGATATCGGTGTTCTGGAGCTTCATGTCGGACATCTTCGACAGCCGGCAGGCGGCGCGCCTCTACGGGACGATCGCCGCCGGCGGCAGCTGCGGGGCGATCGCCGGCCCGCTGATCGCCGCGCTGGTCGCTCAGACCAAGGTGCTCCTGATGCTCAGCGCCCTGCTGCTTGCCGCCACGATCGTCTGCATCCGGGCGCTGGCGCGCTGGGCGGGAGCGCATCCGCGCGCCGCGGAGCCGCCGCCGGAAGCGCCGCTCGGCGGCTCGATCCTCGCCGGCGCGCGCGCCGCGCTCACGTCGCCGTTCCTGCTCGCAATCTGCGGCTACCTGCTCTGCTATACGGCGCTTTCGACCGCGCTCTACTTCCAGCAGGTCGAGATCGTGCGCGACGCGGTCCCCGACCCGCGGGAGCGCACGCGCCTCTTCGCCTCGGTCGACCTCGCGGTAAACGGCCTCACTCTTGCGATCCAGGTGCTCGCCTTCTCGCGGCTCGCCGCGTTCCTCGGACCGGCGGGCATGCTCGCCGCCGTGCCGCTGCTCTCGGTCGCGGGCTTCGTCTGGCTCGGCGCAACCCCCACGCTGACCGCGCTCATCGCCTTCGGCGTCATCCGCAGGGTGGGCGAATTCGCGATCTCCAAGCCCGCGCGCGAGACGCTCTTTACGGTGGTGCCGCGCGAGGAACGCTACAAGGCGAAGAACTTCATCGACACGGTGATCTACCGCGGCGGAGATGCGCTGGCAGGCTGGCTGTTCGCAGGCGTGTCGGCCTTCGCCGCGGCGGCCGTCGCGGCGGCGTGGACGGCGCTCGCGGTGTTCCTGGGCGTTAGAATGAAAGCATGGACCGGCGACGACGCGCGCTCATCGCCGCGCTTGCAGCGGCAACGGTAGGGCCGGCCCGTGCGGACTCGCGCATCGTGCTGAAGCGCATCCCGTCCTCGGGAGAGGAGCTTCCGGCCATCGGCATCGGCACCTGGCAGACCTTCGACGTGCGCAGCGATCGCGCCGCGCTCGCGCCGCTGCGCGAGGTGCTCAAGGCGTTCTCCGCCGCAGGCGGCCGCCTGATCGATTCTTCGCCCATGTATGGCGCAGCCGAATCGGTCGTCGGCGAGCTCACCGCCGAGCTCCGCCTGCGCGACAAGCTCTTCATGGCGACCAAGGTCTGGACCCGCGGCCGCGACCAAGGCGTGCGGCAGATCGAGGAGTCCCTCCGACGCATGCGCGTCGAGCGCATGGACCTGATGCAGATCCACAACCTGGCCGACGTCGAAACGCACACGCGCACCCTCAAGGACATGAAGGCGGCCGAGCGCGTCCGCTACATGGGCATCACCCACTACAGCGCCTCGGCCTACGGCGAGATCGAGCGCCTGCTGAAGACCAAGGCCTACGACTTTCTCCAGATCAACTACTCGCTCGGCGAGCGCGAAGCCGAGAAGAGGCTGCTGCCGCTCGCGCGCGACCTGAAGGTGGCGGTGATCGCGAACCGGCCGTTCCAGGAAGGTGCGCTTTTCAGCCACGTCAAGGGCAAGTCGCTGCCCCCGTGGGCCGCGGAGCTCGGCATCGCAAGCTGGGCGCAGTACTTCCTCAAGTGGATCGTGTCGCACCCGGCGCTCACCTGCGCGATTCCCGCGACCGCCAAGCCGGACCACATCCGCGACAATGTCGCCGCGGGGTACGACCCGCTGCCCGACGCGCCCGCCCGAAGGAAAATGGCCGAGTATTTCGATTCGCTCTAGCGGCGGTCTACGAACCGTGCCGCCTTGACGTTGGCCTCGAATTCCCTGGCGAGCGTTCCGGTTTCCAGCACCACGACCTGAGGCGCAAGCTCGAACGCGGCCTTGATTTTCCCGGAAAGGGCGTTGCCAAAGGATTCCCGGTCCGCCCCGCGCCGAATCTCGATCGAAAGCCGCAGGATGTCGTTGCCGCCTTCGTTCAGCACCTCGGCGCGAAAGTCGCCGATCTCGGCGTGGCGGAACATGAAGTCCTCGAGGTCCTGGTGGCCGAGGTTGACGCCGCGCACCTTGAAGAAGCCCGCGGTGCGGTGCGCGTGCTTGATGCGTGGGAACACGGAAAACGGGCCCGGCTTTTTCCCATCCCTTTCGTCGTCGGCCTCGCTGTAGGTGACGAGGTCGCCCGAGCTCCAGCGCAGGAAGGGCGTGATGCTGTTTGTCTGCAGCGCAGTGACCACCAAGGTCCCGACCTCGCCTTCCTTCACCGGGTCCAGCGACTTGGGATCCAGCACCTCGATGAAATAGAGGTCGGTCCAGATGCGGAAACCAAGCCCGGGCTCATCTTCCTTCCACTCGCTGCCCATCATCCCGGCCTCGGTCATGCCGAAGTTGTCGGTGAGCCTGGCGCCGAAGCTGCGTTCGATCTTGTCGCGCTTCGCCTGGGACACCGGCTCCGCAGAACACATCACATGCTTGATGCCGAGCTTGGAGATCTCGATGCCCTTCGCTTCCGCGAGATTCGCGAGATGCAGCGCGTAGCTCGACATGCCGAGCCAGATGGTCGGCTTCAGGCGCTGGATCAGCTCGAGTTGCAGCGGCGAGGGGGTCGAGGTGCCGGCGCCCACCCAGTTGACGGTGATGCCGCGCGAGGTGGCGCAGCGCGAATAGATCTGGCCGACCGGGTGGATGCCCAGCGGGAAGGAGACGTGGGCGCGCTCGCCGCGGCCGGCCCCGGCGCAGTCGAAGGTGCGCGCGAAAGACTCGAGCCCCACCTCGATATCGCGAAAGCTGCGCGGGTAGAAGAGCGGCTGGCCGGTGACGCCGCCCGAGCGCCAGTACTCGGCGATGCCGTCGTGGCTCGCGTGGCAGAACTCGCCGTAGAACTGCGCATCCGACAGCGCGCGCAGCATGTCCTTGTCGAGGATCGGAATCCGCCGCCACACGTCCGGGTCGTCCAGCTCTTGAAGGTTCACGCTGGGAAGCCGTTTCTTCCAGAACGGCGAACGCATCGCCCGCTCCACCGCAGCACGCTTGCGCTCGCTCTGGATGCGGCCGATCTCCGCGCGGGATCTGGGCAGGGGCATCGCGCGATTCTGCCGTAAGTACGCTCCAAATGATTTATTCTGCGGCGCATGTCCCGTGCGCTGCGCCGCGGCACCCCGCTTAGGTCCACGGTTGACGCGGCCGAGGTCAAGCGCCGCGCGAAAGAGCTGGGCGCCGACCTTTGCGGCATCGCCTCGGCCGCGACGCTCAACGCCTTCCCGCCCGATCCGCGCTGGCCGCAGACGCCCGAGCGCATCTCGCCGTACATCCGGAGCGTGGTGGTCATCGTGCAGCGCATCCCGGTGGGTGCGTTCCGCTGCAAGACCAACGTTCCGGTGCAGTACCTCGACATGCTGGTGCTGCGGCGCATGGACCGCATCGCCCTCAAGCTCGCGCAGGAGCTCGAGCGCGCCGGTCACCCCTCGTTCACGCTCGCGGCGCAGGAAACCGACTGGAACCTCAAGCGTGCCAGCTATGGGCAGCTCTCGACCCGGCACCTCGGCGTCGAGGCGGGCCTCGGCACGCTCGGGCTGGAAGTGAACATCCTCACCCCCGAGTTCGGCCCGCGCCTCTATCTCACCGGAATCCTCACCGAGCTCGAGCTCGAGGCGGATCGGCGCATGGAGGAGCAGGTGTGCATCGGCGAGTCGTGCAGCCGCTGCCTGCACTCCTGCCCGCCCGATGCGGTCAAGCAGTGGGGGCTCGACAAGCCAGGTTGCGCCACCGAAGCGCAGGAGTTCGGCTACATGACGATCACCAGCTTCATGAGCCGGTTCATCGACATGCCCGCCGAGCAGCAGAAGAAAGCGCTTCGCTCGCGCGATCTGTTCGGCTTCTGGCAGGGCCTGCTTCGCGTGGTCGGCTCGTTCGGCGACTGCCCGCGCTGCCTCGCAGTGTGCCCGGTCGGCAACGACTACCACGCGCACCTCGCCGACATCCAGAAGCACATCCCCGAGAAGACGCCAGAGAAAGTCGCCAAGGCCGCGGAGTTCAAGAAGGCGCGCAAGGAAGGACACGAGCTTCCGGGCCTTTCCGAATGGAACATCCGCTGGGTCGGAGAGAAGGGCTACCGGGGCATCGTGGCGCGCCAGCTGCAGGAGTTCAAACGCCTGCAGAAGGAGAAGGAAAAGCAGTGAACGTCTTCAAGCGCAAGCTCACCGCGGAGGCGATCAAAGCCAAGGCAAGGGAGCTGGGCGCCGATCTGGTCGGGATCGCCGACGGCAAGAACGTGGATACGAGCCATATCACCGAACACGATGGCGGCCGCGTGATCGTCATGGCGACGCGCGTGCAGGCCGGCAGCTCGCGCATCCCCCGGTGGAACGATCGCAACAAGTACTACAACGATGAGCTCTCGCTCACCTTTCTCGAGGAGGCGTCGCTCGAGCTGGTGTACTGGCTGGAGGACGCGGGCTATCCGGCGATCATCGTGCCGCCGACTCACGTCGATCCGTGGCGCTACACGGGCGACCCGAAGAAGCACCAGACGACGCTCATTTCACTGCCGCATGCGGCGGTCGAGGCGGGGCTTGGCACGCTCGGACTGAACTTGCAGCTTCTTACGAAAGAGCATGGACCCCGAGTCTTGCTGACCGCAGTGCTGTGCTCGGTTGACGTGGAGTGCGATAAGCCCATGACCGAGGCGCTGTGCCTGGGCCCCGAATGCGGACGCTGCCTCAAGGCCTGCCCCGGGGACGTGATCGGGCAGTGGGACCGCGACTGGGAAGCGTGCGACACCTACCGCTCGCCGCACGGCTTCAAGCAGCTCTCCGACTACCTCGGCCGCGTGCTCGACGAGCCCGATGCGGAGCAGAAGAAGGCGATGCTGCGCTCCGAGGACAGCTTCAATCTGTGGCAGAGCATCCTGCGCGGCGCGGGTGTGATCACCGGCTGCCGGCGCTGCGCCGACGTCTGCCCGGTCGGCGCCGACTACGAGGCGCTGCTAAAGGATGCGCTCGACGCCATTCCCGAAAACACGCCGCTGAAGGAAGCGCGACTCGCGGCGATGGTGGCGGCAGAAGCGGCGGGCCCGGTGCCTGCCCGCGTCAGCCGGATACGCTGGATCGGGCGCAAAAGCCGCTAGAATTTATCGAACAGTCCAAAGGGGGAGCACATGAGATCCAAGGTATTGGGCGCGCTCGTCGCTGCCGCGCTCGCCGCAGTCTCCACATTAAGCGCCGAGGCGGCGGACCGTATCAAGATCGGCTTCATCAGCACGCTGTCCGGGCCGAGCGCGGCGCTCGGGGTCGACATCCGCGACGGCTTCCAGCTCGCGGTCAAGATGGCGGGCGGGAAGGTCGGCGGTCTCCCCGCCGAGGTGCTGGTGGGCGACGACCAGTTCAAGCCCGAAGTGGGCCGACAGCTCGCCGAGAAGAACGTGCGCCTGGACAAGGTGAACTTCCTTACCGGGATGGTGTTCTCGAACATCATGCTGGCGTCGGTTCCGGTGGCCTTCGAGAGCAAGGTCATCTACGTCAGCCCGAACGCCGCCCCCTCGCCTTTCGCCGGCAAGCAGTGCAACCCGTACCTCTTCGTGGCCTCCTGGCCGAACGACGCGTACCACGAGGCCGCCGGCCAGCACGCCACCAACCGCGGCTACAAGAACGCGTACCTCATCGCGCCGAACTACCAGGCCGGGAAAGACTCGCTCACCGGCTTCAAGCGCTTCTACAAGGGCAACGTCGCGGCGGAGGTCTACACCCAGCTCGGCCAGCTCGACTACTCGGCCGAGCTGGCGCAAGTGCGTGCAGCCAAGCCCGATGCGCTCTACATCTTCCTGCCCGGCGGCATGGGCATCAACTTCATCAAGCAGTTCGTCGCCGCTGGCCTTTCCAAGGACGTGCCGCTCATCGTGCCGGGGTTCGGCTCGGACCAGGACATCATCCGCCCGGTCGGCGACGCCATGCTCGGGCTCTTCGATACGGCGCACTGGGCGCCGGACTTCGACAACGCCGCCAACCGCAAATTCGTCGCCGCGTTCGAGAAGGAGTACAAGCGCATCCCTTCGGTGTTCGCCGCGCAGGGCTACGACGCGGCGCTGCTCATCGACGCCGCGGTGCGCGACGTCAAGGGCAAGGTCGAGGACGTCGAGGCGGTGAGGAAGGCGATGAAGGCGGCACGCTTCGAGTCGGTGCGCGGCGCGTTCAAGTTCAACCGGAACCAGATGCCGATCCAGAACTACTACCTGCGCGTGGTGGCGCGGGACAACCAGGGTCGCCTCGTCAACAAGACCATCGGCACCATCTTCAAGGACCACGGCGACGCCTACGTCCAAGAATGCGAGATGAAGTAGTTCGAACCGGTTAGAAAGATCGGGGGCAAATCGGGGTCAGACCCCGATTTTGTTTTTTCATGTCGTGGATCCTGATTCTCGAGCAGTCGCTGAACGGCCTTCAGTTCGGGCTGATGCTGTTCCTGCTCGCCGCGGGCCTCACGCTGGTGTTCGGGATCATGGACATGATCAACCTCGCGCACGGCTCGCTCTACATGCTGGGCGCCTTCCTCGCCTCGACGTTCGTGCAGCTCACCGGGTCGTTCCTCGCCGGCGTGCTGCTCGCGATCCCGGCCACCGCGGTCCTTGGGATGCTTCTCGAAGTGAGCATCCTCAGGACCTTGTACACGCGCGATCATCTGTCCCAGGTGCTCGCCACGTTTGCGCTGATCCTCATCATCAACGAGCTGGTCCGCCTGGTTTGGGGTTCCGACGCCGCGTTGCCGATGCCGGCGGCGCTATCCGGACCGGTCGAGCTGCTGCCCGGCCTGCGCTATCCCGCGTATCGCCTGGTAATCATCGGCGTGGGCCTGGCTGTTGCCTTGGTTCTCTACCTCCTGGTTGCCAAGACGCGGGTGGGAATGCTCGTGCGCGCCGGCGCATCGAACCGCGAGATGGCGCTCGCCATGGGGGTCGACATCAAGCTCCTCTTCACGCTCGTCTTCGGCGCCGGTGCCGCGCTGTGCGCGGTCGCGGGCTCGATGCTCGCGCCGCTGCTCGCGGTGCAGGTCGGCATGGGCGAGAACATCCTCATCCTCGCCTTCGTCGTGATCGTGATCGGCGGCATCGGCTCGATCCGCGGGGCGCTCGTCGGCGCGGTGCTGGTGGGCGTGGTCGACACCATCGGCCGCGCGTTCCTGCCGATCCTGCTCGGGGCTTTCTTCCAGCCGCGCGTCGCGAGCGCCGCCGGCCCCGCGCTCGCCTCGGTGATGATCTACCTCATCATGGCGGTCGTGCTGTACTTCAGGCCGCAGGGCCTGTTTCCGGCTCGCGGATGAGAAAAGCCCTATTCACGACTCTCTTGCTCATTGCCTTCCCGCTGGCGATGCAGTGGCTCGGCTACCTCTTCTACGTGAGTTTCGCGAGCCGCGTGATGATCTACGCCATCGCCGCCACCAGCCTCAACCTGGTGCTCGGCTACGGCGGGATGCTCTCTTTCGGCCACGCCGCGTTCGTCGGCGCGGGCGCCTACGTCGCGAGCATCCTCGTCGCCGAAGGCGTGGCGAGCGCGTGGATCGGCTGGCCGGCGGCGGTCGCGGCCTCGGCGGCTCTCGCGTGGATCATCGGCGCAATCTCGCTGCGCACGCGCGGTGTGTACTTCATCATGATCACGCTGGCGTTCGCGCAGATGATGTTCTACCTCGTCAACTCGATGAAGGCCTACGGCGGCGACGAGGGCCTGACGCTGCCGCGCCGCGCCGAGCTCGGCCTCGGCCTGGACCTGGGCAATGAAGTCGTGTTCTATTACGTGGTCCTCCTCGTCCTGCTGGCCGCGCTCTACGCGCTGCACCGCGTGGTCCATTCCAGGTTCGGCCGGGTGCTGATCGCCATCCGCGAGAACGAGGCCAGGGTGGAGGCGCTGGGCGTGCCCGTCTACCGCTACCAGCTCCTGTGCTTCGTCATCGCCGGCGCCGCGGGCGGGCTCGCCGGCGCGCTGCTCGCGAGCCACGGCAAGTACGTGAATCCGAACGTGCTGCACTGGCTGCAGTCGGGAACGCTCATGATCATGGTGATCCTCGGCGGCGTGGGGCACCTCTGGGGCGGCGTGATCGGCGCGGCCGTGCTCCTCGGACTCGAGCACGTCATCGCCGACTACCCGCTTCCGTGGCTCGCGCAGGTCGCCCCGAACTACCAGCAGCACGCAAGTCTCGGCGTCGGCATCGTCCTGCTCGTCATCGTGCTGTTCGCGCCGCAGGGCATCGCCGGCCTCATTTCACGAAAACGCCATGCTTGAGCTGACGAGCGTGACGAAGCGCTTCGGCGGCGTAGTCGCCACCGACGACGTCGCGCTCGAGGTGGCGCAGGGCGAGGTCCACGCGCTGATCGGCCCCAACGGCGCGGGCAAGACCACGCTCATCGGCCAGATCTCCGGCAGCCTGAGAACAGACACCGGCACCATCCGGTTCATGGAAAAGGAGGTCACCGCTCTGCGCCAGCACGAGCGCGTGGCCCTGGGACTCGCCCGCAGCTACCAGATCACCAGCATCTTCAAGCGCTTCACGGTGCTCGAGAACCTGGCGCTCGCGGTGCAGGCGCGCAGCGGCTCGAGCTTCTCGTTCTGGCGCCCGGTCGCGGCCGAAGCGGCCCTGTTCGACGAAGCCAGGATGGTCTCCCGTGAGATCGGCCTGGCCGAGCGCCTCGAGGTCACGGCGGGCAACCTGGCCCACGGCGAGCAACGCGCGCTCGAGGTCGGGCTCGCGCTGGCCACGCGGCCGCGGCTCGTACTCCTGGATGAGCCGATGGCCGGGATGGGCCCGGAGGAATCGCTGCGCATGATCGCGCTCATCGAGCGCATCCGCGCAGGCGTGACGGTGCTGCTGGTCGAGCACGACATGGACGCGGTCTTCCGGCTCGCCGACCGGATCACCGTGCTGGTGAACGGCCGCGTGATCGCGACGGGCAGGCCGGAGGCGATCCGCGCCGACCCGCAGGTGAGGCGCGCCTATCTTGGAGACGAGCTTGCTGCTTGAGGTGCGCGACCTCGAAACGGCGTACGGCGCGAGCCAGGTCCTGTTCGGATTCTCTGTGCGCGTAAACGAGGGCGAGGCCGTGTCGCTCCTCGGCCGCAACGGCATGGGCAAGACCACCGCGATCCGGTCGATCATGGGACTCACCCGCGCGCGCTCGGGCGCGATCCGCTTCCGCGGCGAGCGCATCGAGCGCGCCGCGCCGGACCGCATCGCGCGCATGGGAATCGCGCTGGTGCCGGAAGGCCGCCAGATCTTCCCCAACCTGTCGGTGCGCGAGAACCTGGCCGCGTTCGCCGCGAATCGCAGCGGCCGAGCCGCTCCCTGGACCCTCGCGCGCGTGCTGGAGTTTTTCCCCAGGCTGCGGGAAAGGCAGGACAACATGGGAAATCAGCTCTCCGGCGGCGAGCAGCAGATGCTCGCCATCGGCCGCGCGCTGGTGACGAACCCCCACCTCCTGATCCTCGACGAAGCGACCGAAGGGCTGGCGCCGCTGTTGCGCGAGGAGATCTGGCGCTGCCTGGCGCGCCTGCGCGCCGAGGGCCAGACCATCCTCGTGGTCGACAAGTACATCGAGCGCCTGGTGAAGCTCGCCGACCGCCATACCATCATCGAGCGCGGGCGCGTCGCCTGGCAGGGCAGCTCGGCCGAGCTTGACGCCGACCGCGGCCTCTGGCATCGCTATCTGGGCGTATAGGAGGACATAGCCATCAAGCTCATCGTTCTTGTCCTGTTGTTTTTCGCGCAGGCGGCGAGCGCGCAGGACTACCCTGTCAAGTCCGTGCGCCTTATCGCCGCGGCCGCGCCGGGCGGGAACCCCGACGTGCTCGCCCGCATGCTGGCGGCGAAGCTCGCGGAGAGCTTCGGCCGTCCGTTCGTGGTGGAAAACATCCCGGGCGCCGGCGGGGTCGTCGCCGCGGAGCTCGTCGCCCGCTCCGCTCCGGACGGGCACGTGCTGATGCTGGGGGACTCCGGGGCGATGGCGATCAACGTCGCCCTCAATCCGAAGGTGCCCTACCATCCGCTCAAGGACTTCGCGCTGATCACCGCGCTTGCCGCGGTGCCGACGGTCCTGGTCGCCGCTCCTTCCGTAACCGCAGGATCGCTCCCGGAGTTCATTGCCCTTGCGAAAAGCCAGCCCGGCAAGCTGAGCTACGGCTCGGCGGGCAACGGCTCGGTCCACCACCTTACGATGGCGGTGTTCGCGTCGCGCGCCGGCCTCGACATGCTGCATGTTCCCTACAAGGGCGGCACCGCGCTGGTGGCCGCCGTCCTTTCGGGCGAAGTGCAGTCGGGCTGGTCCGGGATTCCGAACGTGCTCGCCCACATCCGCGCGGGCAAGCTCAGGGTGTACGCGATCAGCACTGCTCAACGCTCGGGCACGCTACCCGACGTGCCGACCGCCGCCGAGCTCGGATTTCCCGGCTTCGACATCGCGACCGTGATCGGGCTGCAGGCGCCGGCCGGAACGCCGCGCGAAGTGGTGGCGCGCCTCCAGGCCGCGGTGGCTAAGGCGCTGCGCGAGCGCGACGTCGCCGAGCGCATGGCGAACCTCGCGATGGACCTGAGGGAGAACGGCACCGACGACTACGTGCGCTTCATGAAGGAAGACCTGGAGCGCTACAGTGCCGCGGTGAAAACCGCCGGCGTCAAGCATGACTGAGCTCGACCGCATCAGAACAGACGTCGTCGGCAGCCTGCTGCGGCCGCCGGCGTGGAAAGCTGCCCGGGCCGGAATGGAACAGGGCTCGATATCGGGACCCGATTTCGCGCGCATCGAGCTCGAGTGCGTGCGCGAGAATCTCGCGCTTCAGGAACGGATCGGCCTCGATGTCGTGACCGACGGCGAGGTCGGGCGGCTCAATTTCCAGGACAGCTTCGGCCTCGCCGTCTCCGGCTACGAGACCGGAGCCGAAGGCCTCGCCCAGCACGAGGGCCGCGCGGCCGCGGGCACGCCGCTCGCGCGCTTCGACATGCCCGACGTCGCCGGCGCGGGCACGCCGGTAGTGCACCGGCGCCCGGCTTCGCGCCGGCTGAAGCTCGAGAGAAACGTTCCGATGGAAGAATTCGAGCGCGCCCTGCCGCTGGCGAAGAAGCCGCTCAAGGTCTCGCTGATCGGCCCGGACCGCGTGCTCCAGCGCTTCGACCATGCCAACTCGAGGGCCGCATACCCGAGCGTCGACGACTTCGCCGAGGATGTGGTGGCGATTCAAAGGCAGATGATCCGGCAGCTCGCCGGGGCGGGCTGCCGCTACGTCCACATCGACGAGCCCGGCTACACCGCCTATGTCGACGAGCCTTCGCTCGAGGCGATGCGCAAGCGCGGCGAAGATCCGCAGGCGAACTTTTCGCGCTCGCTGCGCGCCAACGCCCGCCTGGTCGAGGGATTTCCCGGCGTCACCTTCGGCATCCATCTTTGCCGCGGCAACCAGCGCAGCATGTGGCACCGCGAGGGCAGCTACGACGCCATCGCCGAGCGCCTCTTCAACGAGCTGCCGCACCAGCGCTTCCTCCTCGAGTACGACAGCCCGCGCGCCGGCAGCTTCGCGCCGCTGCGCTTCGTGCCCAAGGGCAAGGTCGTGGTGCTGGGGCTCGTGAGCACAAAAGTGCCGGAACTCGAATCGACAGAAGAGCTCCTGCGCCGTGTCGACGAAGCTGCGAAGTACCTCCCGCTCGAGCAGCTTGCCGTCAGCCCGCAGTGCGGCTTCGGCTCCGACGTCGCCGGCAACCTCGTGAGCGAAGCCGACCAGAAGAGGAAGCTCGAGCGCGTGGTCGAGCTGGCGCGCAAGGTGTGGGGATGAACGAGCGGCTCCGCTTCGGCCTGTTCGACTGGATCGAGGCCTCGCGGCGCAGCCCGGGCGAGGTCTACCGGCACAAGCTCGGGCTCGCGGCTGCGGCCGACGCGGCGGGCTTCCATGCCTATCTCGTCGCCGAGCACCAGGGCACGCCCCTCTCGATCGACGGCTCGCCGAGCGTCATGCTGTCGGCGATCTTCCAGCGCACGCGGCGGCTGCGCGCGGGCGGCCTCACCTTCTGCCTGCCCTGGTACGACCCCTACCGCCTCTACAACGAGATCTGCATGCTCGACCAGATGTCCGGCGGCCGGCTCGAGCTCGGCGTCGGCCGCGGCGTCTCGCCGATCGAATCGAGGATCTTCGGCCTGCAGAGCATCGACGAATCGCGCGAGAAATACCGCGATGCGCTCGATTGGTTCTTTCAGTTTTCCAAGAACAACCTAGTCCGGTATCGCGGCGAAGAAGTGGAGCTTTACAACAAACCGCTGCAGAAGCCCTGGCCGCCGCTGTGGTTCCCGAGCTCGAACCGCGAGTCGATCGAGTTCACCGCGCGCCACGGCTATCACACCGCGTTCCTGGGCAAGCTGGCCGACTGCAAGCCGCACTTCGACCGCTATCGCGAGGTCTGGCAACAGCACCGCAACGATCCGGAGCGGCACAACGCGCACGTCGCCGAGCCGTTCCTTGCGAAGACCCAGCACATGGTGATCGCCGACACCGATGCCGAGGCCGAGCGGCTGGGGCTCGAGGCCTACGCCACCTGGGCAGGCCACATCCATCACCTCACGCGCAAGCACGGACGGCCCGACGTGCACAGGACCGAGCCCTTCGCCCCCGACTCCACCCAGCCCCTCGTCGCGGGCGCGCCCCGCACCGTGCTGGAAAAGGTCCAGGAGATGCTGCGCGTCACCAGCGCGAACTACCTGCTCTGCGTGTTCTCCTTCGGCGACCTGGCTCCAGAGCACGCGATGCGCTCGCTCGAATTATTCACAACGAAAGTAAAACCTAAGTTGGAAACCTAGAATCAGGGACGGACCACGTTTTCCTTCTCTCGGGCTGAGAAAAACGTGGTCCGTCCCTGATTTCGCCTCTTACAGCTTGAAGATGCGCATGGCGTTGCCGCCGCGCACGGCGTCGCGCTGGGCGGACGGGAGGGCGTCGACGCGCGCGAGGCAGCCCTTCATGTCGCCGATGTTGTGCGGATAGTCGGAGCCGTAGAGCACCCTGTCGGCGCCGCCGACCTTGATTGCGAGCTCGAGCGACTCCTGCTGGAACACGACGCTGTCGTAATAAATCCGCTTCAGGTACGACGAGGGCCGCTTGGAAATCCGCTCGCGGCACGCCGGCATGTTGTCGAAGCAGATATCGAGACGCCCGGCGAGGTACGGCAGCGCGCCGCCGCCGTGCGCGGCGATGATTTTCACGTCGGGATAGCGATCGAGGAAGCCGTCGAAGATCATGCGGCTCACCGCGAGCGAGGTATCGAACATGAAGCCGACCGAGGCGATCAGGTTGTACTTCATGACGTCGAGGTATTTGGTCCCCGGCGGGGCGCTCGGGTGGATGAGCACCGGCAGGCCGCGGCGGTCGATCTCCTTCCAGACCGGGGCGAAGCGCCTGTCGGTCAGCGAGACGCCGTCGACGTTGGCGAGCTGCATCACGCCGACCGCGCCCAGCTCGTCGCAAGCGCGCTTCAGCTCGTCGAGCGCGGGCTTCGGGTGCTGCCACGGCAGCGAGCACATGAAGCGGATGCGCTCCGGGAACCGCTGCTGCTGTGCCGCCATGTCGGTGTTCATCAACCGGGCCGCCTCGAGGCTTTGCGCCGCGGAACCCCAGAACACGTTCGGGCTGGTGAGCGTGACGATGGCGATATCGACGCCCGCCCGATCCATCGCCTTCAGCCGCAGCTCGTAATCGAACATCCCGGGCATCAGGGTCATGAAGGGCGCGCCGTCCTTCAGGACGCCGGTCTGGCCGCCGACCAGCTTGCCGAGCGCGTAGCCGCCGCCGTGCCGCTTGAGTAGCCCGAGGTAGGCGTCGTTCAGCATGTGGGTGTGGACGTCGACGACTTTCATGACAAAGTGCACACCGCCCGCTCGAGCGCGTGACGCATGTCGCTCGGGGCGTGATGCATGCAATTGGCCTCTTCTGGGGGGTAGGGTAGGTTAAACGCCTCGCCTCCAGGGGGAAAGAGCCCATGCTGAAACAAAAACAACTGGCCGCCGTGCTCCTCGGCCTCGCGTTCGCAACCGCGGCCAGCGCTCAGCCGAAATCGGTACCGCCTGCCAACAACCCAACCGCCGCGCCAGCGGCCAAGCCAGCGGCCGCGCCAGGCGCCGCGACCGACGCCGCGACGCAGGCGCGGATCAAAGAAGCCGAGGAAAAGCTCGCGCGCGCCGCCGAGGAAGAGGAAAGGCGCGCGGCGGTGCTCAAGGCGTACGAGGAAGAGCAGGCGGAGCGCCAGAAGCAGCTCGCGAGGGAAAAAGAAGAGCGCGATGCGCGCCGCGCCCGGGCCGCCTACGAGGCCCAGTGCCAGTTCAAGTCGGTGATGTCCGACGAGGACATCGCCCGCTGCCGGTCGGTCCATAGGAATTAGCCGTTGGTAGAATCCCCGGGGTCCGCTTCCGCCCCGAGGCTTCTGCCATGCTGCAAGAGCGCGTTCCCGATCTTTCCCGCCGTTTATCCGAGTTCGTAGAGCCGGACCGCGTCCGCCGCGAGGTCTATACCGATCCCGCGATCTTCGAGCTCGAGATGCAGCGCATCCACGAGCGCGTGTGGATCTACTGCGGGCACGAAAGCCAGGTACCGAAGACCGGCGACTACTACGCGGTCCAGATCGGCCGCCAGCCGATGGTGATGGTCCGCGGCGCGCACGGCAAGGTGAACGTGCTTTACAACCGCTGTCCCCACCGCGGCAACCTGATGGTCGGCGACCGCTACGGCTCGAGCGGCGAGTTCTTCCGCTGCTCGTACCACGCCTGGACCTTCCACCACGACGGCAGGCTGAGGTCCATCCCGATGATGGAGTCGGGCTACGCCGGCACGCCCTACGGCAAGGATCATCCCGACTGCAGCATGAAACGCGCCGCGCGGGTCGAAAACTATCGCGGCTTCGTGTTCGCGAGCCTCTCGCCCGAGGGTCCTTCATTGAAAGACTTTTTGGGTGAGGCCAGAGTGGCGTTTGACGACATGTGCGACCGCGCGCCGCAGGGCGAGGTCGAGGTGGTGCCCAATTGCTTCCGCGTCATCCAGAAGTCGAACTGGAAGATCTTCCTCGAGAATCAGCTCGACGCCCTGCACCCCTCGGTCACCCACCAGTCCACCGGGCGCGCGGCGCACGAGGTGGAAAAGGAGATCGAGAAAAAAACCGGCCACGCGCCGCTCTCGTATCACATGCTGTCGGCGTTCGCCACGGTCACGATCGACAAGTGGGACAACTTCCAGACCCTGAACTACCCGCACGGGCATTGCATCCTCACCGGCTACATGGGCCTGCGGCCGAAGGATCCCGATACGCTCGCCTACGAAAAGACGCTGATCGACGCGTACGGCCAGAAGCGCATGGAAGAGATCCTCGGAGTGAACATCCACCACGTGCTGATCTACCCGGGGCTCTCGGTG